>ODAJ012108259.1_pt1 | contig 21054 bp, 17 predicted proteins | sample 1539241 | NCBI WGS metagenome assembly ODAJ01 (sample SAMN02144231, study PRJEB22623) | gut metagenome | biome: sheep rumen | host: Ovis aries | place: New Zealand | reverse complement strand
TTCGGTCTGAACGGCATCCTCTCCGGATCCGTCTGTCACGAATTCCGTGTCCCCGGCGGGGGCATCCGCAGGCTCCTCAGTCAGGGCCTGGTCCTCCCCGGCAGGATCTGCCGCGGGATCCTCCTCTGAAAACGTATCCTCCCCGGCCGGCTCAGCAGCGGGATCCGCCCCCTGGAAGACGTCTTCTCCGGCGGGGTCAGAGGCAGGCTCCTCAGTCAGGGCCTGGTCTTCCCCGGTCGGATCTGCCGCGGGATCCTCTGTAAGGAATTCATCCCCGCCAGCGGGCTCCTGTGCGGGGTCCTCACTCTGGAAGACATCCTCTCCTGTCCCGTCTGCCGGAAATCCGCCGTCCGTGGCGGGGTCTGCCGCCTGGAAGGCATCCTCCCCGGCCGTATCTGCAGCCGGATCCCCGGTCAGGAAAGCATCTTCCTCCGGGGATTCCGCGGCGGGATCCGCTGTATCAAAGACGCCCGCGCCGGCAGGATCCTCCTGGAAGGAGTTCTCACCAAAGGACTCCGCCGACAGAGCCGGATCGTCCTGCGGCAGGCTGTCTGAAAAAGCGTCTTCGCCTGCAGCCTCTTCGGTCTGCGCGAACACACTGTCTGTCTGGGTATTCTCCGTCATCTCCTGCGAGAAAAGATCTGTCGGCAGCTCATCCGCCGGCATCTCCTCCACCCCTCCGGGAGTCGGGTCTGTCTGTGCCGCAAAGGCAGGCCCGTAGACCAGGCCCGTCAGCAATGACACAACAAGCAGTATTGTAAGAAAACGCTTCTTTTTCATCCTACCTGCCTCCCTTTCATAAATTGAAAAAACATCTGTGACCGGATCATTGAAAAATGTGCGGATCTGCACCTTTTGTATATAATCTCAAATCTACCTTATCGGGATAAAAAATGACATGCAAGACAGTTTTAGATAGGTTTCTTACAATTTATATAGTGATAAACAGCGATGAGCAGATATGGCTGCAGGGTAAGGTTTAGGTAAGGTCTGACCTCCGGATTTTATCCATATGTTTTTTCCGTTATGACCGGATATTCCGCCAGGAATACACCTCTCGCCTTCACAAATCCAGTCCCGAAGGCGATCCTTCTCCCCGGGGCGTCAAAAGGCGTCAGAAGAGCCTGCCGAACAGGCATGCACCTGCTCTCGGGCCCATGCCCGGCGCACCCAAAAAAGGAACCTGCTGCCAGGGCAGCCGGTTCCTCCGGATTTCCATTCTTTTGTCTCATTTATCTATTATCTATTCATCATAAATGCATACGTTATCTGTACATGTCTCTTCGAAGGGCGTGTACATGTAACACCGTGCGTTTTCAAGTCAACCTCAGGTTATTTCAGGTCACTCGTCCTCTCCGGTATAGTAAAGCGAAAGCAGGACGATGCGGTTGCGGCAGCCTGTCTTCTGCAGCAGGTTGTGGATATGGTATTTGACGGTCCCCTCAGTGATGGACAGGGTATCCGCGATCTCGGTGTTGGTCTTTTCCGCCAGCAGGAAGCGCAGGACCTCCCGTTCTCTGGCGGACAGGGTGTAGCGGGCGCAGAAGCGCTCGAAGGTCTCCTGGCGGCTGCGGTCTCCCGCATTTCCGGTAGCGGCCGGCCTGTCTGCTTCCGCCGCGTCATTCTCATTCTCTGCCGCTGCGGTGCTCTCTGCCGAACCGGCCACATGCCGGTCCACAGGATCTATATGGTCATAGCCATAGCCGCTGATCATTTTGCCGGCAAGGGCTCCGGCCGACACCGCGGCCCCGGTCATGCCGGCAGGCACCGGCTGACGGAAGAGGTAGAAGGCGGGATAGACGCGGAAAAAGAGGAAGACCGCCGCGACAAAGAAAACGGCCGATACTGCTACAAGGAGGGGGATGCGGTCAGACAGGGACAGGCACAGGGCCTCTCCCGCCGCGTCCCCGAGCCGGCCCAGGAGCAGGCCGAAGCCGGACAGGTACAGGCATTTTTTCGAGCGCGCCATATCGACAAAGAGGATCATGCGAAAGACCGAATAAAAGCCGAAGGTGAAGTAGCTGAGGGCCCAGAAGACCCGCAGAGACACCATCTCTCCCCGCAGCCCCAGCATGATAAAGGGGATCACGAGGGCCGCCAGGGCGCAGACAGCCCCGTACCTGCGGCTCCGCTCATTGAGAAAGCCCGCGATCAGGAGACCGGCTGCATAGAAAAGTCTGGCGAACTCCAGATTGATCCCCTTTCCCAGGTCGGCGGAGGGAAAGGCAAAGCCGCAGCTGTTGACGATACTGAAAAGAAGGACCAGGATCCCGGCGAGCAGGATGGAGCTTGTTTCCGGAGACAGGACCGCGCCGGACGCCGCTTTCCCTGTCGATCCGACTGCTCTATGCCCGGCGCCTGCCTCCTCCATGTTCATTTTTTCAGAGCCTGCAGTGACGCCTGCAGTGGCTCTGACAAGGACAAAGACAGCGGCCGTCAGGACCAGGCAGATGATCAGGACCCGGTCGGAGTAGTAGATCCTGCCTCCGTCCAGGATGGACAGGACCCAGGATATGACCGTGGAGATGCCGTATCCGATTCCCAGGGCCAGGGCGCTTCCCGCGGCCTCCGGGCCGGCCCCTCCGGATAGTCTGTAGAGGTAATAGCCCCCGATCATACCGCACAGGAGATTGAGAAGGCCTCCGAAGAGGAGAGTGAGGACGAGAGCCGGCGAGGTTGCTGCCGGGACCAGACATGCCATATGCAGGACCAGGGCCGCGTAAAAGAGGCGGTCCGTCCGGCCGTCTCTCCTGTCGCCTCTGTCATGGACGAGCACGGCAAAGAGACCGACGCCGGCCGCCTGCATGACATAGCCGCCCACCATGGTCAGGGCATCCGCCGCCCTGTAGGGCACCAGATCCATGAGGTGATAGGTCCAAGCCAGATATGCGGTTGACGTCAGCAGAAAGCAGCTGCATATGACTGCGGCGTTATCGCGCATGGAGCGCAGGGTATTTTTGACCGCGTCAGACATCTTTGCTCCTTCTGCCGGATGATCTCAGCTTTTTTAGCGTGCCTGCGGGAACAGGCAGGCCGGGAAAACAGGGATGTGAGCCGGGGAATCAGCTGACTCAAACGGGAAAACAGGACGGGACAGCTGGTATGTTCCCTGACTCGCGTTCATTATCATTCGGTGAAGGCGGAATGAGCCAGCTGGTACATCCCCCGGATCACGGCTCATCCGCCTGTTTTCGATATGCTCATTATAAATGCAGCCTGTCCCCCGCGCAAGGAAGTTTCACGGGCTCATGCCTCCTTGTGGAAGAGGGTGTCTCCTGCGCGGAATTTGTATACGGAGTCGGTCAGGACCTCCTCCTCCGCGACCTGGGTGTGGTTGATCTCTTTGACGATCTGCAAAAGCTCCTTTGCGTCCTCGCCATTGTCCGGCAGGAGGATCATCTCATGGATGGAACTGGGCAGGACAAAGAAACTCTCCCCCAGGCAGCGGGAGGCCTCCTGGAGGATCCCGGGGTAGAGGGCGACGGCGGCGCCGTAGAGGGCGGACTCATTGGTCAGCAGGTAGAGGTCTCCGTCTCCCGCGGGCTGGATGACCTCCAGGATATCGGAGAGGGGCTTGAGGACGGGCGGCAGCATGCGGATGCAGTTCTCGATGGCCTCCTCATAGAGGGTCTGCGGGGTCTTTCCCCAGCGCTCCATATCGGTATTGCGGACCAGGATCATGCCATTGCCGAAGGCGGGGCTCTCCAGCAGGTAGAAAAAGACGGCGGACATGTCCTCGATCTCGATATGGGGGACATCCCGGAGCAGCTCCAGGTTTTTCTGTGTCCCGATCAGCTTGACGCCGAGCCTCCCGCGGACGGACTCGAACTCCTTGAAAAAGTCCTCGGGGAAGGTGATGTCCGGGGTCTTTCTGCGGCAGTAATTGAGAATGTTTTCCGCCGATTCGGTGACCGCCTCGCCGTGGAGGTAGTGGTCGTAGTAGGGGTCCAGGTAGACGGTCGGGGCGATCTGGGCATTGTGGCAGCGCACGGTGCAGGCATTGCGGTAGATCCCGTTGTTTTTTCTGACTGTCCGGAAGGACAGGTCCACGTCATCCCCCTTCTGCCTTTCCAGTTCCTCCCTGAGCAGGTCGAAATATTCCGATTTCCAGACCAGGTGCTTGCGGGCGGCCTTTTTGTAATTTCTCGGAAGGCGGACCTCCTCCCTGAAGCAGCGGGCCACGGGCTCTCTGGTCTTCCTGGCGGCGGTCCCGGCGGCTCCCCGCGCAGCGGTCTCCTCTCCGGCGGCTTCCGATGTTTCACGCACGACAGTCTCCTCTCCGGCGGCCGGGGTGTCTGTGATCCTTTTTTCATATTCAAGAGCAGTATATTCAATATTTTTATTCAAAGTATTCACCTCCACAGGTTGAAAAAAGAAGGCAGTGAGTCTGTCTCACTGCCTTCTTTCGATCACTCATGGAAAGTGAATGTCCTGCTTTTATGCTCTGGACAGGTATTCGCCGGATCTGGTGTCGATCTTGATGACATCGCCGATGTTGCAGAACAGCGGGACGCTGACCTGCGCGCCGGTCTCTACGATCGCGGGCTTTGTCGCACCGGTAGCGGTGTTGCCCTTGAAGCCGGGCTCTGTCTCTGTGATCTCCAGCTCGACAAACATGGGCGGCTCGATCGCGAAGGGGTTGTTGTTGTAGGAATTGACCTTGACCATGTCGTTCTCTTTGACGAACTTCATGTTGTCGCCGACAATGTCCTTGCCCAGGGCGATCTGATCGTATGTCTCGGTGTCCATGAAGGTATAAAGGTCACCATCCGCATACAGATACTGATATTCCTTGCGGTCGATCCTGGCCTGAGGGAATTTCTCTGTGGGCCTGAAGGTTGTCTCTGTAACACCGCCATTGATAATATCTTTGAGCTTGGTTCTGACGAACGCCGCGCCTTTACCCGGTTTAACGTGCTGGAATTCAACGATCTCGAGGACGCTGCCGTCTTTTTCAATCGTAATGCCATTCCTGAAATCACTTGCAGAAATCATAAAAGTACCTCCTGAAATAGTCGCGTCAATACGAGTTTATTCTATAACAGTAAGGAGAGTTTTTCAACACATTTTCCGGCGCAGGGGCTGCCGAAACGAAAAAATTCAAGACTCGCTGCGGGGCTCTTACGGGGCCATGGCCCGGATCTTCTCGAGCTCTTCGCCGCAGTAGGCCTCGATGAGGCTGGGGGTGACGTCCTTCTCGATGGCCTCATAGACCGGCAGGCACTTCTGGCGGACGACGGAGGTGTTCTCCTCGTTGAGGCGCAGGATCTGGGTCCCGCTCTCCTCGATGGTGGCGATCCTGGAGGCGATCCTGTCGTCGGACTGCTGGCGGGCCTCCTGCTTGGCGGTCTCCGCCGCCTTGCGGATGATCTCCTGCTGGTCTGCGGGCAGGCCCTGCATGAACTCGTCACTGACGATGAGGGAAATCAGGTGGGGCAGGTGGTTGGTCTCGACGACATAGTCCTGCTGCTCATAGAGGCGGTTGGACACGATGACCTCGTAGGGGTTCTCCTGGGCGTCGATGGTGCCCTGCTGGAGGCCGATGTAGACCTCGGAGAAGGTCATGGGAGTGGGGTTGGCGCCCAGGGCCTTCCAGAAGCGGAGGTGGTAGGGGTTCTCCATGGTCCTGATCTTCTGGCTCTTAAAGTCCTCGACCGTGTAGACCTCCTTGTTGGTGGTCATGACGCGGAAGCCCTGGTCGGCGTAGCCCAGAAGCTCATAGCCGCCCTTGAGGTAGACCTGCTGGATCTGCTTCATGAAGTCGGGATCATCGATGTGGGTGCGGACGTCCTCGATGCTGTCAAAGAGGCAGGGCATGTCAAAGACGGCGATATCGGGCAGGAAGGTGACCTGGGGGGCTGTGTTCTGGACGACAAAGGGAATGTCGCCGTCCTTGCAGGACTCCAGGAGCTCACGGTCTCCGCCCAGGATGCTGTTGGGGTAGACCTGGATCCGCATTTTGCCGTCGCTCAGGCGCGAGACCTCTTCGGCGAAGCGCTCCGCGTAGATCTGGGTCACGGTGTCCTCCGGGCTGGAGGTGCCCAGGGGCCAGGCATAGGTCTGGACGCCGTCGCCGGTCCCCTTCTTCTGGCCGCAGCCGGTCATCAGGATGCCCAGGCAGGTGGTCAGGGCCAGGGCGGCCACAATTTTCTTGATACTGTTTTTACGCATTTTCATTTTCTCCCACCTCCTTGTCAGAGCAGGCACATGCTGATCGCCGGGATATAGGTGATCAGGAGCAGGGCCACCAGGAACATGATGATCATGGGCATAGCCTTCTTTGCGATGTCCATGACCGGCACTTCGGTCAGGGAGCTGGCGACAAAGAGGTTGACGCCGATCGGAGGCGTGACGAAGCCGATGGCCAGGTTGACGACCATGATGACACCGAAGTGGATGGGGCTGACCCCGACCGCCGACACGATCGGCAGCAGGATCGGGGACAGGATCAGGATAGCGGGCGTCGTATCCATGACCATGCCGACCAGGAGCAGGAAGATGTTGATCACCAGCATGAGGATGACCTTGTTGGTGAAGTTCTCCAGGATGAAGGCGGAGACGATCTGGGGCACCTGCATGAGGGTCAGGACCCTGGAGAAGGCCGTGGAGGCCGCCAGGATGAACATGATCGGGGCATAGGTCCGCATGGCCTCGGTCAGGATCCCCCAGAGGTCTTTGAGCTTGAGGGTCTTATAGATGAACATACTGATCAGCAGGGAGTAGAACACGGAGATGACGGCCGCCTCGGTCGGGGAGGCCACGCCCGTGTAGATGCAGCCCAGGACGATGACGGGGCTCAGGATGGCGAAAAAGCTCTCGCGGAAGACCTTGAAAAAGCCCTTGTCGTGAAGGACCTTGATCTGGCTGTCGATCCGCTCGCGGTCCTCGCCGTGCCTCTTGCAGTGGACATAGGCATAGGCCATGAGCAGGACGCCGATCAGGATGCCGGGCACGATGCCGGCCAGGAAGAGGTCGCTGACCGAAGCGCCGGAGGCCATGGCAAACATGATGAAGGGGATGCTGGGCGGGATGATGACGCCCAGGCCGCCGGCCACGGCGACGATGGCTGTGGAAAAGACCTTGTCATAGCCCATGTCGATCAGGAGCGGGATGGTCATGCTGCCGACCGCCGCGACAGTCGCGGGAGCCGACCCGGAGATCGCGCCGTAGAAGAGGCAGGTGATGATGACCGCGCAGGGGATGCCGGCCGTGCGCTTGCCCAGGAAATAGGCGAAGACATCGAAGAGCCTCTTGGAGATCTGGCCCCTGGCCATGAGGATGCCGGCCAGGACGAACATGGGAACAGCCAGCAGCGGGAAGCTGTCGATGCCGCCGACCATGGACCGGATGACATAGCTGGCGCTTGCTGTGAAGGACGGATCAAATGCGCCCGGAAGGACCGCGACGATACCCAGGGTGATGGATACGGGGATCGCGATCAGAAGGCACAGAGCAAATAGAATAAATACTACAACTGGTGACATAGCTGACCTCCAATCTTAAGCCTTTTCATCTTTTTTCAGGAAATTGCGCCACTCCAGGACCCACTGCTCCACGATGCGGAGGACGCACAGGACGAAGCAGATCAGCGGGGCCGACTGGACAAAATACATGGGGATGCCGCAGGCGGGGCTGACCTGGCCGCTCTTGATGGTGGTCACCAGATAGCGGTAGGCAAAGGGAACCAGATAGACAAAAAAGACAAACTCGATCGTCAGGGTCACGATCCTGAACAGGGCCTGGCCCCTTTTGGAAAAGAGCTTGATAAACTGGTCGATCTTGATCGAGAGGCCCTTTTTGGTACAGAGGCTCACGCTGATAAAGGCCGACCAGATAAAGAGGTAGCGCGTCACCTCTTCGGACCAGGACAGGGACATGCCGAAGGCATAGCGGGACACGACCTGGATCCCCATGATCAAAGCCATGAGGATCAGGAGGATGGTCATTACAACTTCTTCAAGATTTTCTCTGATGAAATGCCAGAATTTATTCAACAGTACTCACTCCCCTTTCTGAAGTTAAAAAGGCAGGCCCTGCAACCGCAGTGCCTGCCGCAGTATAAACAGCGACTGTCTGTTATCGGTCATCCGTCAGCGCTGCCGGCGGCGGGAAGTCCTCCCGGGACCGGGTCACATGCTGGCGTGGATCAGGTTCAGGACTGTATCGAGATCAGCTGCGTTCATCTGTCCGGGCGCGGAAGCCTTGCCCACTGCGCCGAAGGTGCAGGAGCTGCCGAAGGCCTCGCCGCAGAGGCGGCTGACCAGGCCTGTGCCCGCCATGGACATGGTGATGATGGGACGGTCCGCGTAGTCGGTCGCCATCTCCTCGGTTGCGGAGAGGAGGACCAGGACATCCCTTTTGCTCCTGGGCATGACTGCGATCTTGGGGATATCGGCGCCCAGATCCTGCATCTTGCGCAGTCTTCCGAGGATGTCGTCCTTGTCGGGTGTCTTGCCGAAATCATGGTTGGAAGCGACAACTCTGACGCCGGCGGCATGCGCGCCGTCGATGATCTTTTTCACGATCTCGTCGCCGGTAAAGGCCTCTACGTCGACCATATCGATCAGGCCGGTCTGCGCGGCCCTGATGTTGAGCTCCGCGTAATCCTCGGGGCTGATCGCCTTCTCACCGCCCTCCTTGGAGGTGCGGAAGGTAAAGAGGATGGGGGTATTTCCGAGCGCAGCCCGGAGTGCCTTCATGGTGTCCTCGACCTTTGCGAAATCAAAAATATCCTGATACCAGTCCACGCGCCACTCGACGATGTCCAGGCGCACGCTCTCAAAAGAGGCGGCTGCCGCAAGGATCTCCTCCTTTGTGGTCCCTACGATCGGGACGATGATCTTGGGGATCCCCTCGCCGATTTTGACGCCGCGTACTTCTACTACATTTGCCATACTCACCTCCACAGGAAACTCTCTTTTAGATGATATCCATGACGCGCCCGCAGCTGCCCGCAATGCGGACAGGTCCGCCGCCGGCGGTCATCTCATCGCTGTCCTTATCATTCGCCGTAGCGGATGCCCAGGACTTCCTTCATGTGCTCGATGGGCATATCGACGCCTGTCCACATCTTGAAGGCAGCCGCGCCCTGGAAGAGCATCATGCCGAAGCCGTTCATGTTCTTGCAGCCGACCTCCTTGGCGATGCGGAGGAACTCGGTCTCCGCGGGAGCGTAGACCGTATCAGTCACGATCAGGTCGGGACGCAGGAAAGACTTGTCGGGAAGCCAGGTCATGCCCTCGAGCGGCTTCATGCCGCAGCCCGTGGCGTTGGCCAGCAGATAGCTGGACTCGATCTCTCTGCGCAGGGCCTCTGTGTCGGCCAGGTCAAAGAGCTGAGCCTTGCAGTTGGTCTTTGTATTGATCTTTTTGACGGTCTCCTCGGCATTTGCCCAGAATTTATCTTTGATATTAAAAATGGAGATCTCCGCGACACCGTCCAGGGCGGCCTGGATCTCGATGGCAGTTGCCGCGCCGCCGGCGCCGACAACAGTGATCTTCTTGCCGATGACATCGATGTCATAGTCCTTCAGGGACTGCATATAGCCGATGCCGTCCGTGCAGTGACCTTCGAGTACACCATTTTTGTTGACAATGGTATTGACCGCGCCAACCAGCTCGGCCGCAGGGGAAAGCTTGTCGAGATACTGCCCGACAACTGTCTTGTTGGGCATGGAAACATTGGAGCCGACCAGCTTCAGAGCGCGGATACCCTTGACCGCATCCTCCAGCGTGCTGTTGTCGACTTCAAACGCGAGATACGCATAGTCCAGTCCCAGATAAGCAAACGCCTCGTTGTGCATTGCAGGGGAGCTGGAATGTCTGATCGGGTATGCGATCAGGCCGACAAGTTCAGTGTGTCCTGTAAGTCTCTCTGCCATTCTTTCAATCCCTCCAAAAATGTGCTGAAAAGCCCTGAACGCATGCCGGTTCGCATCCGCAGGGCTGACGAAGGTCCCAATTAAGAATGTTTTTTAATTGACAACCCCCTTACTCTCTATTTTTAATTATAAGTACATGGAAAGACCACTTCCAATATCATTATTATGTGTTTTTAATGCATTGAAACTATCATTGAAGGGCTGTATAATAGAGATTGTTATATAAGAAATGATAGGGAGACCCGATTATGACCTTGAATCAGCTTTACTATTTTTACCAGGCCGCCAAGACCCAGCACTTTAATCATGCTGCCGAAGACCTGAGCATCTCTCAGCCCTCTCTCTCCCGGGCTATTTCCGCCCTGGAAAATGAACTCGGCGTCATGCTCTTTGACCGGGTCGGGAGAAATGTCACCCTGACCAAGGGCGGCCAGCTCTTCCTGGAGCATGTGGAAAAGATCCTGGATGATATATCCGTCGCGGAGCGGAAGATGCATCAGCTGGCCAGCTCCGGCGGAGAGATCTCCGTGGCCTATGTCTCCCCCCTGTCCGTCAGCTTCATTCCCGATGCCGTGCAGGCCTTTATGGAGACTGAGGAGAACAGGAACATCATCTTCAGCTTTTTCCAGGGGCTCTCCGCCCAGAATATCCAGGGGCTCAAAAACGGCCGCTACGATGTGGTCTTCGGCACAAAGGACATCAGCGAGATTGCCATCCGCTTCATCCCCCTGACCAGCCAGAAAATGGTGGTCATCATGCCGGAGGGCCATCCGCTGGCGGACCGGACCTTTATCGGCCCGGAGGCTTTTAGCAGCTATCCGGTCCTGACCTATGACCGCAGCTCCGGACTGGGCAAGGAGACGCAGACCTTCTTCCGCCGCCAGGGCCTGCGCCCCCGGATCATCTGTGAATCCCCGGATGAGGTCGGGATCGCTTCTCTGGTGGAGAAGGGCTTCGGCATTGCCCTGGTCGCCGACGTGGATTTCATCCACCGGCCGGGGATCTGCATCCGGCCCCTGGCAGAGGACCTGCAGTTCTCCCATACTGTCTACATGGGCTATCTGGCGGGCAAATACCAGATCCCGGCAGTCTATCGTTTTATCAAGTTTATCCGGGACGAATACTGCCAGGAGGATATCTCGACATGACCGGAGTTCTCCCGGGAGTTACTTTTTGTTGCGGAGGTTGTCCTGCTCCAGGAGCTTGCCCAGCTCCTCCACAAAGGTATTGACATCCTTGAATTCCCTGTAGACGGAAGCAAAACGCACATAGGCGACGGGATCCAGGCTGTGGACTCTCTTGATCACAAGCTCGCCGATCTCGGAGCTGGAGATCTCCTTCTCCTCCCGGTCGTAGATCTCTTTTTCAATCTCATCCACGACCCTCTTGATCTGGTTGACGCTGACCGGGCGCTTGTGGCAGGCGCGCAGGATCCCTCCTTCGATCTTGCCCCTGTCATAGGGCTCCCGGTTGTTGTCTTTTTTGATTACGATCATGGGGATCATCTCGATCTTTTCATAGGTCGTGAACCTGCGCTTGCAGGTGTCGCAGACCCTGCGCCTGCGGATGGAGTTGTTTTCCTCCACCGGCCTGGAATCTGAAACTCTCGTATCTTCACTTCCGCAATAAGGACATCTCATACCCACCTCCAGTACATTGCTCTCTATATGCTCAGATCAGGCCTGATCAGGCCCTGATCCCGGCTCTGATCCTTCATGACCCGCTTCTGAACAGTTCCGCGCTCGCCGCCGTGTTGGCCAGAAAACGGATCGCCTCCACGGGATGGGCTCCCACGGCGGATTCCCCCGTGATCATGACGCCGGACGCCCCGTCCGCCACCGTGTTGAAAATATCGTTGACCTCGGCCCTGGTCGGCACCGCGTTTTTTTCCATGCTGGCCAGCATCTGGGTCGCCACCATAAAGTACCTGCCCGCCTTTTTGCAGGCGGCCGCGATCTGCTTCTGGGCGGCCGGCAGGTCCCAGAGCTCCATATCGTTGCCCAGGTCCCCGCGGGCGATGCAGATGGCGTCGCAGACCGGCAGGAGGCTGTCCAGCCGGCTCATGCCCTCCCGGTTCTCGATCTTGGCGACCAGGCGCAGGTCTCCGGCCCCGCTCCGGTCCAGGGCGGCACGGACCTCCTCCAGGTCCTCCCGGCTCCTGACAAAGGGCTGCATGATGCCCGTCACGCCAAAGGCGGCGGCATCCCGGATATTCTCCAGGTCCGCGTCGGTCATCGTGGGCATGTGGATGTCCAGGCCGGGGACCTTGATGCTCTTGCGGGCCGCCAGAAGGCCTCCCCGCAGGACCTCCGCCCCGGCTCTGCCCTCTCCCGTTTCCCGGATCCTGAGCAGGATTCTGCCGTCATCCAAAAGGACCTCCCGGTCTTTTTCCAGGGCCTGGCAGACCACGCCGGGGATCGGGACGGCGGCCCGGACAGACCGGCGCAGGCGGAGCCTGTCGGCCTCCTCCAGTTTTTCGCTGTAGAGGACGACCTTTTCCTTTTCATCCAGCATGACCGGGGCCCTGAAGCGCCCGATCCTGAGCTCGGGGCCCTGCATGTCGATCAGGAGGCGGGGCTTTACCCCGGCCTCACGGGCCGCTGCGTGCAGGGTCTCCAGCTGGCCCGCGCTCTGGCGCAGGCTGATATGGGAGAGGTTGAGCCTGACCCCTGTCATGCCTGCGCGGAACATCTGTGTGAGGATTTCCTGCCTTGAGCAGGACGGGCCCAAGGTCCCGTAGATATCGATCATTTTTCTCCTCTCCTCAAGAACTGCAGTGAAAGAATCCGCCCGCTGAGCCGCAGATCCTGAATATTCCTAAATATGAAGGACGATCTTGGCGATCGTGAAGTAGACGGTCAGTGAGATGGCGTCCACGATGGTCGTGATGAAGGGGCTGGCCATGACAGCCGGGTCAAAGCCGATGTGCTCTGCCGTCAGGGGCAGGACACAGCCGATGATCTTGGCCACGAGGACGACCACCACCAGGGTCACGCAGACGATCAGGGCCACGGTGATGGGGATCCTGTCGATCACCAGAAGCTTGACAAAATTGCAGAGGGACAGGGTCACGCCGCACATGGCGGCCACGCGGACCTCCTTCCAGATGGCCCGGAACATTTCCTTGAATTCGATCTCTCCCAGGGAAATGCCTCGGATGATGGAGACGCTGGCCTGGGAGCCGGCGTTACCGCCCGTATCCATGAGCATGGGGATATAGGCTGTCAGGATCACATACTTGGCGAGCGCCCCCTCGGCCCTCGTGATGATGGCGCCCGTGAAGGTCGCCGAGATCATGAGGAAGAGCAGCCAGGGCATTCTGGCCTTATAGGTCTCCAGGATGCCGGTCTTGAAGTAGGGCCGGTCCGTCGGCAGGATAGCGGCCATCTTTTCGATATCCTCGGTGGCCTCTTCCTGGATGATATCGACGATATCGTCGATGGTGATGATACCGACCATGCGGTTTTCATTGTCCACGACCGGCATGGCCGTAAAGTCGTATTTCTGGAAGGCCATGGCGGCCTCCTCCTGGTCGGTCGTCGTGTTGATGCTGATGATGTTCTCATTCATCATCTCCCCGATCACGGTATCGGGTTCAGCCATGACCAGGTAGCGCAGGGCGACCGTGCCCAGCAGCACGCGCTGGGGGTCCAGGACATAACAGACGTTGACCGTCTCCTTGTCCAGGCCGATCTTTCTGATCCGCTCAATGGCATCCCGGACGGTCATGCTCTCCTTGAGATCGACATACTCGACCGTCATGATGCTGCCGGCGGAATCCTCGGGATAGCGCAGCAGGTGGTTGATGTCCGCCCGCGTGTCGGGCCGGGCATTGCTCAGGATCTTCTTGACGACGTTGGCGGGCATCTCCTCCAGGAAATCCGCCGCGTCATCGGCCATCAGGTTATCGATGATGGAGGATGCCTCCTTGTCGGACAGGGACTGGATGATGTACTGCTGGTCATCGAGCTCCAGGTCCGCGAAGACATCCGCCGCCATGCCCTTGGGCAGGATCCGGAAGATCCTCAGGGATTCCTCGTCCTCCATCTCATCCATGACCGCCGCGATATCGGCCGTCTGCATATCCGCACAGGTCTGCCTGAGTTTTGTGTACTGTCTGGACTCCAGAAGTTCCCGCAGCAGCTGCTCATATTCTTTGTTCTTATCTTCCATGATGCCCCCTTTCCGCCGGATCCTGCAGTCCTTCCATCTCTTTTTCCGCAGCATGCCGCTCGCCAGAGCGGCACTGCGAGGAGAAATTCGCGGAGGCGATTTCTCCGATGCAATCACAGGTGCCTGGGCCCTCGGCACAGGCACCGGAGTGAAAAATCCTGTATCGACAGGATTTTTCACTCTTTATTCTATTCTTCCATGCTGACCGGGTAAAAGCCCTCCGAGACCGTCTCGATCCCGGCGGCTCCGCTGGTCAGAGCCGTGATCTTTCTGATCAGGTCATCCGCTTTGGCGGTCTCCACCGTCAGATGCAGGGTGACCTGCGCGCCGTATTCCGTCTCCCCCATTTCGATCCCATCCCGCCTGAGCTCATAGAGCAGGCGGTCGAGGGCACTGTAATCCACTGTGACCGCCAGCTGGCGGCACAGGCACATCCTCACCTTGCCGGCATTCCCCAGGGCCTCGCGGGCAGCCTGGGTATAGGACCTGACCAGGCCTCCGGTCCCCAGCAGGGTCCCGCCGAAATACCTGGTCACGATGATCAGGATATTGGTGCAGCCGCTCCCCTCGATCACCTTGAGGATGGGCTGGCCGGCCGTGCCGGAGGGCTCGCCGTCGTCCGAGGACTTCTTTTTTTCAGAGCCCTCGCCGAGTACCCAGGCATAGCAGTGGTGCCTGGCATCGTAATATTGTTTGCGGACGCGGGCGATCTGCGCCGCAGCTTCCTCCTCCGAGGCCACCGGAATGGCTTCGCCCAGGAAGCGGGACTTTTTTTCCTCGTATTCGCCCCTGCCCTCTTCACGGATCGTCAGGTATTCTGATGCCATTTTCCAGCTCCTCTCAGATATATGGTTTCGCCCCGGGGCATGCCGGGCCGCAAGTCATTTCACGCGGCGGGCCGCAGACACCCGGGTCTTTTTTCCGGAACCCTCCCGGCCCCCGGGCTGCTCCAAATACTAGTATATCATCAAATCAGGAAATTTGTGAAAAAACCGCCAGACCACCCCGGCAGCCCTGCATGAAAAAGCATTTTCAGAAAGGCTTTTCGACACTATTATTTCACATTTTCCCCATGTTCACAGTCCTGTAAATTCTGTTATATTAATAATGAAACCTTTGCTGCAGGTTTTTCGTATTTATAAAAGAACTCTTCTTTGTTATAATGAAGCATATTTTGTACACAGCCCGGCCCGGGCGGCCGGCAGACAGGTAACTCTCATGGCAGCGGATCAGCCGCAGGACGCGAGAAGAAAGGACCATCATTTCTATGATATTTAATAAAAGGAATATTACCAGACAAAAGCAGAGGCTGAATGCCCGCGGGACCCGGCGTTTTTCCCGGATCCTGATCCTGGTGCTGACAGTCCTTCTGGTCATTGTCGCCGGAGCGGGCGTCATCGGCGTCAGCGCCGGCTATGGAACCTACAAGGGGATCCTGGAGATCTCTCCGGATATCGGGACCATCGATGTCAGCCCCAAGGGCTACTCCACCTTCGTCTATGACAGTGAGGGCGGCACCACCGCCACCCTGGTCTCGACCGACTCCAACCGGATCCCGGTCTCCCGCGAGGGCATCCCCCAGAACCTGGCCCACGCCTTCGTGGCCATCGAGGACGAGCGCTTCTATGACCACCACGGGATCGATATCCCCGGCATCTTCCGCGCCATCTACGTGGGCGTGTCCGGCGGCTTCGATTTCTCCGAGGGCGCCAGTACCATCACCCAGCAGCTGATCAAGAACAACGTCTTCACCGACTGGACCAATGAGTCCACCCAGGACCGGATCAAGAGAAAGATCCAGGAGCAGTATCTGGCCTACGAGCTGGAGAAGACCATGGACAAATCCGAGATCCTCCTCAACTACCTCAATACCATCAATCTGGGCCACAACACCCTGGGCGTCGAGGCCGCCTCTCAGAGGTACTTTGACAAGCACGCGGCCGACCTGTCTCTGGCCGAGTGTGCCGTCCTGGCCGCCATCACCCAGAACCCCAGCGCCTATGACCCCATCGTCTATCCCGAGGACAACCGGGCCCGCCAGGAGGTCGTCCTGGAGCACATGCTGACCCAGGGCTATATCACCAATGAGGAATATTCCAAGGCCCTGGCGGAGGATGTCTACAAAAAGATCGAGGCCGTCAACAAGGACAAGGAAAAGGTGGACAACCGCGTCAACTCCTACTTTGTCGACGCCCTGATCCGCCAGGTTCTGCGCGACCTGCGCGACGAGGACCTCATGCTGGACAAGACCCTCAACAACGGCAATCCCCTCACGGTGGACCAGGCCTATCAGCTGCTCTACAGCGGCGGCCTGAGGATCTACTCCACCCAGGATCCCAAGATCCAGGCCATCGTGGACAAGCAGTGCGCCGAGGACTCCGGCAACTTCCCCTCGGGGACCAAGTATTATCTCAATTATGCCCTGACGGTCACCGCCCCCGACGGGACCCAGACCAACTACGACAGCAACAGCATGCAGTCCTGGTTCCTGGAAAAGGATGAGAACTACAGCATCATGTACACCTCCGCCTCCCGGGCCAGAGAGGATATCAAGGCCTTCCGCAACGCCATGCTGGGCCCCGACGACACCTACGAGGAAAACTACGAGCTGGCACCCCAGCCCGAGATCTCCGTGACCGTCGCCGACCAGGATACGGGCTATGTGGTCGCCATGCTGGGCGGCCGCGGGGAAAAGGAGGCCAGCCGGACCCTCAACCGGGCCACCGACACGACCCGCCAGCCCGGCTCCACCTTCAAGATCATCAGCACCTTCGCTCCCGCCCTGGACAGCAAGGAAGCCAAGGACAAGAACGGCAAGCCCTTCACCCTGGCCTCCACCCAGGTCGATGAGAAATACCGCTACGGCGCCAACCAGGAGGGCCCCGAGGTCCACAACTGGTACGAGGGCTACCGCGGCACCAGCACCATCAGGAAGGCCATCCAGGACTCCATGAACATCGTCGCCGTCAAGACCCTGACCGACATCGGTCCCGAGCTGGGCGTCAAATATGCTGAAAAGCTGGGCATCAACACCCTGATCGACGATGAGGAGATCAACGGTGAGGTCTACTCCGACGCCAACCAGACCCTGGCTCTGGGCGGCATCACCTACGGCGTCCGCAACATCGAGCTCAACGCCGCCTTCTCCAGCATCGCCAACGGAGGCAAATACATCGAGCCCCGCCTCTACACCAAGGTCACCCGGGTCACGGAATCCAAAAATGCAAAGGACGGGTCCGTTGAACAGCAGGAGGAGGTCCTGCTCCTGGACAACTCCAAGCCCAAGGCCGAGAGGGTCCTCAAGGAGACCACCTGCTGGCTTCTGACCGACGCCATGAAGGACGTCCTGACCAAGGGGACCGGCATGGTCGCCAACTTCACGACCACCGCCGTCGCCGGCAAGACCGGCACCACCGAGGAGAGCAACGACGTCTGGTTCGCCGGCTACACGCCCAATTACACGGCGACTGTCTGGGCCGGCTATGACAACAACATCAAGCTCTCCAAGGAAGAGGAAAACCTGGCCATGATCATCTGGCGCCAGGTCATGTCCAACATCCCCGCCAACAAAAAGGCCTCTGATTTCAAGAAGCCCTCCAATATCTCCTCCTGCTACGTCTGCGCCGACACCGGCCTCAAGGCCATCGACAATTACTGCACCCACGGTTACACCGAGTACTTCGTAAAGGGCACCGAGCCGACCGCCTACTGCTATGTCGGCCAGAAGGCCAAGGAAAAGGCCGCGGAAAAGGCCAGAAAGAAGAAGGAGGCAGAGGAGAAAAGACGCCGGGAAGAGGAGGAAGAAGAACGCAGAGAAAGGGAGAAGGAGAAAAGCAAGTCCAAATCCGGAACCAGCAGCCTGACCAGCCGCGACAAGGAAGAGGACGACGAGGAAGACGACTGATCCCCCGGCCTGCGGGAAATTATAAAAAAAGAAGGCGAATGCCCGGCAGGGACATCCGCCTTCTTTTTTAGTCTTCTTTCCTGAAAGCAGGGGGCAGGAGCTTTCTGTCCGTATATTTGTAGAGATAATAGGTAAGTGGTAAATAGTGAATGCCCCTATAAGAATGGAGCCGCATTTCAGCGGCTCCGCTTATGACACTTTTCCGGAAGATCGGCAGACCATGGAAGCAGGCGCTCCATTGCTGCGGCTTCTTCCTCTGGAGTATTGAACTCCTTCAGCTTGGGGATCTCAGTAAGGAGATGATCGAAGTAGTAGTAAGGGTTCAGGTTGTTGGCTTTTGCTGTTTCTACAATGCTGTAGATGATTGCACTGGCCTTCGCACCGGAGACCGTGTCGATCATCAGCCAGTTCCGGCGTCCCACTGTAAAGCTCCGGATCGAGGATTCCGCCAGGTTGTTGTCAAGCGGGATCTCTCCATCCTTCAGGAACTGCCTGAGGTATTCTTCCTGATTGATGCAGTACTGGATGCCTTTCCGGGTATCCTCCGTCAGCAGCAGTGTTTTATCCTCCGCTGTCTTATGGATCCACGCAAAGAAGGCGTCAACGAGCGGCCGGACTTTCCTGTCACGCCCCTTCTGACGTTCTTCGCAGGAGAGATCCTGCAGCTTGTTCTCGGCATGGTATATCGCCGCGATCATCTGAAGTGCATCGATCGCAATGGTCGCCCTGCTGGTTCCCTTTGCTGCTTTGGCCGCATCACTGAACTTTCGTCTCGAATGGGCCCAGCACTCAGCGATCCTGATGCTCTCCACAGCCCGCATCAGGGCTTTGTACCCGGAAAACGCATCGCACATGAGATACCCGTTAAATCCCCTGAGGAATTCCAGTGGATGCTCATGATTGCGGGTCTTCTGGTACTCATACAGGATGATCGGGGGTGAGGTGCTGTATTTCCCTGTGCGGTACACCCACATGTAGCTCTTGCTCCCTGCTTTCCGGCCGTCCTTTGAGACCTCGACAGTCGTTTCATCCGCATGCAGGACATGCTGCGGGATGAGGAGCTTGTGCATGTAATCATAAAGGCGGGAAAGATAGCGGTCAGCACATTTGATCGTCCATGACGCCATGTTCTGTTCAGAGATGAAGACTCCGTTCCTTTCGAAGTCCTTTTCCATCCTCCTGAACGGAAGGGCGTTCACAAACTTCCCGTTGATGATCGCTGCCTCAAGGGATGGAGTCACCACGCTTCCTCTCAGCAGGTAGGCGGGAGTCGCTCCTTTCAGGAAACGGGCAGGTCCCTTTTTGCTCCTGTATACGGCAACGTGGGTCTCCTCAACCTTCCAGCCTGCAGGGACGTAGATCAGTCTGCGAAAGACTTCATCTTTCATGCGCCTGCAGTTGTCCAGGGAGCCGAACTCACGGATCCTGTCTTCCTCGGATACGTCGATGGTCGGCAGCTGTATGACAGGAAAAGCGCTGAGATCAGCTTCTTTCTTACCCTTCGGACGGGGCGTGCGCCTGCGTGTTACCTCTTCATATGTCGGCTCTGCAGGTTCACCTTCCCTGTCGATGATGGCTTCAGCCTCGTTAAAGTAGAGGTTCCCGTCAGCATCAAAGAAGCCCTGCCCGGAAAACTGTTCAATCTTTTCTGTGCTGCGTCCGTAACGGTGGCTGTTCGCAACTTTGATCTGTTCAGTCAGGTCATCAATCTTTGAATTGAGCGCAGTAAGCTGGTCCTGCATTGACATGATCAGCAGGACGAGGGCTTCCTTCGGCAGTCCATTCAGTTTGTCGGGGGTGAGTTTCTGATCCATAGCGTGTCTCCGATCTGATGTATCTATTATACCGGAAACCGCATTTTTCCTCCACCAGCCCCTTCTGGAGGGTTCGTCATAATGCCTATGGATCATTCCTCTTGAGGTCTGATCTCACAGGCGGGGGTATTCACTTTTCAAAGTTTTATGATCCTGCCGGCATGGCCGGCAGAAGGTGGAAAGGTACCCTCAGAGTGAAGCCGGGAGTGCATAGTGAGGATGGCATTTCTGTGCAAAACACGGTTGAAAATTTCTATGTTTTGCACAAAAACTATCCAACCCGTTCCGGCCGGACCTCCCCGATCAGACCTTTCTGAAGCGGGTTGAAACCCTTCATCAGTTCATTGAACTGTTCCGGGGTTAGTTCCTTCACCTCCTGGGCGGTCCTTGGCCACTGGTATCGGAAGCCGGGTACTAACCGTTTATAGAGGAGACAGTAACCGTCACCTTCGAAAACGAGGCATTTGATCCTATCGCTGCGCCTGCCGCAGAACAGGAAAAGGGATCCCTTTTCAAGCGGGTTGAGCTGGAACTTTTCCTGTATGAGCAGCGCTAACGAATCAATACCAAGCCGCATATCTGTGAATCCGACGGCGATATACGTTTTTGAAAAGCCGGTGCCGTCCCTAAGCATGGCGCATCACCTCAAGCACAGATGCAAGGAGGCACTGCGGCGTCTCCTGATCTATACTGATTACTGCATCTTTGATACTGATAGTCAGTTGGGGCCTGAACCCATCTGATAAGGAGCTGCTTTCGCTTTCCGGCGGGATCAGCTCGGCAAAGACCGGCGATGCTGCCTGGAGCAGTTCAGACCGGACCTGCTTGCGGCGGTAATAAAAAGTCTTGGGAGCGATGTCGTTCTGTTTGCACCATTCGCGGATGCTCAGTCCGCTCCTGGTCTGCTCCTGGACCATAAGCGCCCAGGAATGATGCTGCAGGTTTTTTACTGTAAGACCTGTTTCCATAAAATCCAACCTCCTTTGAGACAGTCTTAAGATTCTCAAGATTCTTAAGACGATTATCCCAAAAGGGCAGGTTTTCAAAAAGACACTTAAGATTTACCACTTACCTTTTTGCTAATCATGTTAGCAGAAAGAAGTCAATTTCGGAGGAAGATTCCGGGGTGTCCGGGAATGCAAAAAAGGGAGTGGATCGTTAGCAGTGCTAATCATTCCACTCCCTTTTTGGGACGTCCGCGAGGTGACTCGAACACCCGACCTACCGCTTAGGAGGCGGTCGCTCTATCCAACTGAGCTACGCAGACAAATATGCCGGAACCC
>ODAJ012180688.1_pt1 | contig 21058 bp, 33 predicted proteins | sample 1539241 | NCBI WGS metagenome assembly ODAJ01 (sample SAMN02144231, study PRJEB22623) | gut metagenome | biome: sheep rumen | host: Ovis aries | place: New Zealand | reverse complement strand
ACTATCAAAAGCAAGTTCGCAAACACAATCGGCAAATTCACAAGCTCACGATTAACAAGGGCGGAACTCGCAAGAGAAATCAATCGCCGTTTGAACTTTTCGGTTACAGGCTTTTCGACAAGGTTAAATGCAAAGGCGAAGTAGGCTTTATCTTCGGCAGACGGGCAAGCGGCAGTTTCGATATTCGTAAGCTCGACGGTACAAAAATTTCTGCCGGTATCAGCTATAAAAAATTAGTGCTAATTTCAAAACGAAAAACTTATTTAACAGAGAGGAGGTGCGCGGCTCCTCCCCACAGCTAAAGCAGGGGGTATCCGCCGCGCATATTTGAATGAACTTGCAAGCGAAAAGTTTTATTGAAGATTTATGCGGCGACCTTGAAGAGCTGGAAAAATTGCCGCACAAAGAAAAATGTCGGCGTCTTATGCCCGCCATGTCGACTGTAACTCAAGGCGAATCAGATATTCTTTTCAATTCTTTAGTCAACACACTCATTGCCAAAGGCGTCGTCACCGAAGCCGAATTAATCGACGCCAAAATTGAAGAGTTCAAGACGCCGGCAGGTAAAATTGTACGTGATGTTCAGAGCGCGTTGACGGAAATTGTCGGCTTCAATTTTTACGAAGGCGATTAATTCACGGAGATAAACCAATGACAACCAAAAAAGCCGAAGCCCTCTTCCGCAGCCTGTGCGCGCGCTGTGACGGGCCGTTCATGTTCGCGGCGCGAATCGGTTCTACCATTTACGTCGGCTGCAGAAACAATGCAAGCACCATGTCGCTGATACCCATGTTCCTTGCCATGCTTGAGCGCGTACTCGACAACATGAAGGACGACCCCGAACTGTTCAAGGATTTTAAGGACGTGCTCTTGGAGGCGATTGAATCCGTCACGGAGGAGCGTGAGCAAAGTGCTTGAAAACTTTTTGACGATACCCGACGCGCCCAAATATGAAATTAATTCGCAATTCATCTGCCGCAACAGGAAGACTAAAAAAGTTTTGAAACTTTTTCGGCAATCGAACGGTTCGCCTTATTATTCGCTTCGGATTGACAACAACAAAATTTTTAAACGTTCTCCTGAAATGCTCCGTCGTCTGGCTAAAGCGGCAGCCGACCCCGGCACGTTCGAGCCGATTCCGTCACTCGATTATCGTTACGAGATTAATAAGCAAGGCAAAGTTCGCAACGCCGTGACCAAAAAAGTTTTAACCCCCAAATTGGGCGGCAAGCTCTATTGTTTTCAAATCGGCGGCAAAGACAAAGGCAATTATTTTTCACGCGCAACCTCCGACCTGCTCTGGGAAGTTCACGGCAAAATTATCGAACGCCGATTCAGACCGTGCCCGTGTTCGGCAGAGAAAGCCGACGGAAAATTTTTCTTCCCACACATGAAAGCTTGCGCCCGTTTTCTTGCTCCGAAAGTTTTTTTCTGTTTCAGTTGGGTTTATAAGCTGCTCAATCGTCGCGAGCCGATAATCGAAGGCTGGAAGATTACTTACCTTGAAGATAAGCCCGAAGTCGGCAACGCTTATCTTCACAGCTTGGGTCAGGAGGCTCACCGTCAACAAATCCTCGATAAGGAGCTTGGTTATGAAAATTGAACTTACGCCGGCCGAAGCCGCAGAATTTATTCGCGCATTACTCGCCGATGAAAAGCCGCCTACACTCTCCGACGTGCAAAAAGAAATCATCAGCGAGTACTCGAACGCCACGGCTTACGACCCGCAGACGTTTTATCCGCAAAAAAATAACCGCCCGAAGGCGGCTGCTCATTGAAAAATTATTTTACGGAATGGTCGTAAAGCTTCCGTTCTCGTAGTTGACGATTGCTCCGACAGGGTTTTTCCCGTTCATGCAGTTCACGCTGATATATTTGAACGTGCAATCGCTGTTGTCGTTTATGATTTGGTAAATTAAATCTGTCGCGAGGGATTTGGCGGTCTCTTTGTCGCCGGTGCCGAAGTTGTAATCGGTCTCGACAATCAGATTAGACGAATCGCCGCGCACGATGACAATCATTGAGCCGGGTAAGCTGTCCATGTAGGCTTTGACTCGGCTCTTTGCTTGCGTGTCGCTCGACGAGGCTTCGGGCGTCGGACGCGGTGCCACCGAAATATTTCTTGCGGCGACCTGCGTTTGCTTGGCGGGCTGCTTAACCGGTTCGGGAGTTTCTGCAGCGATTTTCGCCCCGTACAACATCACCAGCGCGACAATCAGCGCGGCGATATTCCCGTCGGGTTTGCCCTTCGTGCGGCTCCACATCAGCATTTTGTAGATAGCATACGTACCCACCGCAACGAGCAACACCAATAAAAACAGTTTCATGCTCGTCACTCCTCTCAAGCGGTCACTTGTCCCGGTTGAAATTTGTCTTCCATTGCCCGCAATAATGCCAGCGTCTTTTTGTCAAATTTAGGCGGGTGCGGTTCGTCCGAACGCCCAAGCAAATAGTCTGCGGACACGTCATAAGCTTCCGCAATGCCCATTATTACATCTACCGAAGGCACTGCTCGTCCGCTTTCATAACGATAATAAGCTTGCGGCATTATTCCCAACTTTTCGGCTACGTCGGCTTGAGAAAGTTTTCGGGTTGTTCGGAATCTTTTTAATGAATCGCCATTAAACAATTTCGCCACTTTTGCCATTTTGGTCACCTCCTATTTGTTTAAAAAATTATACTGTACAACGTCCAAATGCGCAAGCACTGTGCAAAAAAAAACTTTAAAAAATTTTAGAAAAACCACTTGACATAAACAGAAAAGTTTAGTATTATACGCGCAGTTAAACAACCAAGGCAAGGAAGCCGAGGAAGTAAGGAAGGAACCCCGCCGAAAATCGAGGTGAGCGTAGTAGGGGAGGAACCAGCCGAACCGCTACCGAGATTCAACCAAGAGTTAAGACAGGAGGAAACCAAAATGACAACCATCACCACGAAAATCGCAGAGAGCGGACGCGTAAGTTACCAACTCGACGGCAAAAGAGCTTCCAAAGCTGCAGCCATTGAAGCCGCTATCGCGAACATGAAGAACGGCAGCGACAACCTCGTCGACATCCAAATCGCAATCGACGCCGCGAAAAAAACCGTTCGCTTCGATATTAACTACTACGGCGAAATCATCTGGCAAGAAATTAAATCCGTTAAACAATACAAAAGTATCGGCGGCGGCCATTACGAAACCTACTACAGCCCCGAATGGACGCGCACCACCGAAGAACGCGCCAATGAACTCTTCGCCGAATTCGGCCTTAACACCGAAATCATTTGCAAAATGGTTTTCGCCGACAACACCGACACCACGACTAAAGCCGAAGAGAACACGGCGCAAGTCGAAGAGACCGAAGCCGAATTGATTAAACACAACGGCTTGAGCTTTGAAGGATTCTTGGCAACCAACGCCGGCTTGACTATCGAAGAGTACCGCGCACGCAAAGACGAACAGCAAGCCGCAGCGCAAGCCGAAGCTGAACGCCGCACGAAAATCTTCAACCTTAAAGACGGAATCAAAAGTGCCGAGTACAAAATCAACGAGACCAGCGGCACGCTCAACGACATCATCAAAAACCACTACCGCCCCGAATCCGACGACGGCAGCTGGGACGAGTACACCGCCGAATTGGGCGACACGCTCGCAACCGCCGTGAGCACGCTCAACACTCTCAAGGCGCAACTCGCCGAATTGGAACCCGAAGCCGAAACCACCACGGCCGAAGCCGAATACAAGCCGCAGACCGAATGGGAAAACCCCCACGACTTCACCACAGTCGGCAACCTCAACGGACAGCCCCGCAAATACGTCGACCCCGAATCAATTGCCGCTCCGAAAGGTTTTTGGGCAGACCGCATTAACGGCAACTACATTACCAACATCAACGGCGAATTCGTCAGATTTATTAATCACTCTATCGTTGAAATTTCCGCAGGCAAAAGCGGCTACAGCTACGAAAGACGCAATGGCAGAAAAAATTTCTACCGCTACGGAAGAAAAATCGCCGCCGCCAAAATAGCCGAAGCCTACATGAACGGCGAAATCGCCGCCGAACAGAACAAAGCTCACCACGAATTCTTCGACGCACACAAGACCGCGTACAACAAATTCTTCCAAGCTTACTTCGAAGTGACAACCGCCGACGGCAACGTTCACAACTTCGAGCGCACGTTTGATTCCTTCGACGACGCAAAAGCACTCGTCGACAAATTCACGGCCACTTTCTCCGAGCCGGCCGACATCCTCATCAAGCGCAATGGCCGCCTCGCCCCGGTTTACTACACACGCACCGACGGCTTGCCCGGCACCTACACCATGTTTTACTTCGGCGAAGACGGCTTCGACCCCGAAGTCTTCAACCTGCTGCCCGCTCTCGACACGCTCAACGATGTGGACGACGACGAGCCCGCCGAAGTCAACACCACGGCGCACGTCGAGCCGACTGCCGAAGAAACTGCAAAAATTGACAGGCTCGCCGAACTCAAAAGCTCCAAACTTTTAATCTACAAAGCAATCAACAACGCGCTCCGCGACCATTACGTCAAACTCGAAAGCGGCGAATTCTACGATGCGAGCGAAGCTGGTTTTACAACGACGGGCATTGAAGCGGGAAATCCTATCTTCGATAAACTTTACTTCAAGGATGAGAACGGCGCATACGTCGAAGTCTCGGAAAAAGCGATTGACGCCTTCAATCGCTTGGAAATTGAGCACGGCATTGTCTGCGACGCTATCAAAGCCGAAATCGCACGCACGGCCGTGAAGTTTGAAGTCGGCAAGTGGTATGCCAGCGACGAAACGGATTGGAACGGCGACCCCTACGGTACCTACCGCGTGCTCAAGCGTACCAAAAAGTTTGTCACAATCTACGACTCCAATAACGATGATTGGCACTACATCGACAACTACGACCCCGACGACGAGATTGACGGCGAATTCGATTGTATCTTCCGCAAAAAAATTCAGTTCGACGAGCGCGGAGAGTACGTTGACTGGCGCGACGAGGACGGCGAATTGGTTACGCTGTGCGCCAAAGACGTGACCGATAAGCCCATCGATGAAGACCCCGACGACGACAACGACTCGGCGGAAGATAACGTTGAAGCCGAGGACGCGACGGAAGATGAGCCGACCGACACGGCGGACGATACGCCCGAACCTCCCGTCGACGACTTCACGGCGAAATCGGCTGAACTCAAAGCCGAACGCGACGCCGCAGATAAACGCGTAAGCAAACTGAATAACGACTTGCTCGAAGCGCAAAAAGCAGCCGACAAAGCGAGCAACGCGCTGTACAAATTCGGCGACGCCAAGGCGAGAGAACTGGCAAGGAATCATCTGCCCGCCTTGGGCTTCAGCAAGACAACGGCAGTCATAACGCAGGACGGCGACGCGATTGACGCGCCCAACCTCCGCCATATCAGAATCGATTTCAACTTCAGGAAATTCAAATTCGAGATTGTGGCGGACTGGACAACCTTCGGTACTTACGACACGCCCGAACAAGTCAAGAGCGTTATCGCGGGGCTTAAGACGGCAATCCGCCACGAAGAGAAGTTCACCTTCCCGACTGTCGAAACCTTGACCGCGCCGACCAAACCTGAACCGCCCAAAGTCGAACATACGCCCGACGACGAAGACGGTGTTTGGACAATTCCCAACAAGCTGACCAAAAAACTTAGCTCAATCCCCATGTCGACGCTTTTGGAAGTCATCACGCAAGACGGCGAACAGATATTCACTTACATCGCAGGCGCAAACATCGAACCGCGCTGGGGCGACATTGACAGATTCGCCTTTGTCTCCAACAATCACGACATCGCCGTTTACGACACGCCCGAACAAATCGAAGACGTAATCAATCTCATCAAGGCGACAATCGAACGCGGCGAAGAGAAGTTCACATTCCCGACTGTCAAGGGACTGACCGCGCCCGACATCGACAACAAAGATAATCTTCGCGGCAGTCTCAAACGCGCGGCTGAAATCGCCCGCAAAAAATATCACGAATACGAACGCGAAGGCGATAACGATGGAATGCTCTACGAAATTGAACTGTACAGTATTTGCGCCGACGCGATTAAAGAATTGGAGGCGGCTTGAATGTATTACGCCGACAGCGTTAAACGCGACGCCCGCAAAATCTTCGCGGCAGTCAAGGACAAAGGTTGCGCCGCTTGCCCCTCTTACGACATGGAACACTTCAACGGTGACTGCCAACAAAACTGCCGACTTGAAATCCTGCGGACGCTGCAGAGAACCTACGACTTCAAAGTCGACTTGCAACAAAATTTCTTCATGAATTAAGGAGGCTATCAGATGATTTACGAATTCGATTACGCGGGCTCGGTCGAACACTTGACCGACGAGGAACGCGACGCTTTCGCCAAAGACCTCGATGACGCAATGCCCGGCGGCAAACACGGCGGTTGTGACGGATTCAATATCGACCGCAAAGATTTCTGCTGCTGGGGCTGGTACGACGATGACGACTATAATCCCGACTACGCGTCCGACATCAGCTGGGTGCTCGTCAAGTACGACATCGACTGGCAGGGCGGCACCGAAGAATACGAGCCCGAACCCGATTGGGACAAAATGACGGGCGGCATCGACGACTACTAAAAAAAATAAGCCAACGGAATGCGTCGGCGTGATTCAAAAATATATTGTCAAGTATTAAATAGGAGTCAAAACTAAAAATGACAATGATATTGTATCACGTCGACCTTTCAAAGGCAAGGAGCAGAGCAATGAATTTTGAACAATATTATCCGACTCCCGAAGACCTCGCGGCGAAATTGGCAGGACTGATTAAAAAACCGCAGCCGCCAATTCTCGAACCGAGCGCGGGCACGGGCAACTTGATTCAAGCTGTCAGCAAAGGCCGTTACGATTGGAGCAAACCGCGCTTTGACAAAAAAGATTTTCACTGCGTCGAAGTCAATCCCGAACGCGCCGCCTTGCTCAAGGAGAAAGGCTATCCCGTCGTCTGGAACGATTTTCTGACGTTCAACCCGCTCATGGCGTACAACACAATCATCATGAATCCGCCCTTCCACGACGGCGCGAAGCACTTGCTCAAAGCTTTAAACATTCTCGTTGACGGCGGCGAAATCGCTTGCATACTCAACGCCGAGACAATCAAAAATCCTTTCAGCAACGAGCGTCAAGAATTGATTCGCCAACTCGAAGCCGCAGAGGATTATACCTGCGAATTCGTTCAATCGGCGTTCGACGGCACCGACGTGGAAGTCGCGCTGATTTACGTCAAGAAACCCGAATCAACTGCACGCTGTGTGACCTTTGAAAACTTCAGAAATTCTGTCGTTGAGGAGCGTGAACACTCCGAACAACAAGGCTTGACGCGCTTCGGTGAAATTAATCGGCTCATCGACGACTACCGCGCCGAAGTCAAAGCCGCTCTCCTGCTTTACGATGAGATTCAAAATTACAATGAACTTTGTTGCCACGAACGCTACAACGAGATTTTTGAAATCAAATTAAAGTCTCACGGGCGCGGGCGTGCCGGAATCGTCAAGGCGATTAATTACAACTACTGGTGCGCGTTGCTCCACAGCCACGAACTCGACCGCTTGTTGACAAATGACGCCGTTCAAAAATATTCGTCCAAGCTCCGTGAAATGGAAAATTACGAATTCAACGAACGCAATATCCTCCAGCTCAAAGCCGACTTGACGCAAAATCTTTTTGAGAGTATCGACGACGCTATCATGAAAGTCTGGCACAATTTCACAAGCCGTTTCTCGATGACCGAGTACTCCAAGAATATTCACTACTACAGCGGCTGGAAGACCAATAAAGCGTTTCGTTGCAACAAGAAGGTTATCATCCCGCTTTACGCCTGCGACAACTGGAACAAAGTAGTTGATTTGAATCGCGTTCGCGGCGAACTCTCCGACATTGAAAAGGCAATGAACTACTTGGACAACGGACGCACCGAGGGCAGCGACATGACCGACCGTCTGATTGAATCACAACAAGATGGAATCACTGCCAAAATCGATACGAAATATTTTATCGTCACCGTTTACAAGAAGAACACCTGCCATTTGACTTTCAAAGACCCCAAACTGCTCAAGAAATTTAATCTCTACTGCGGGCGGAAGTTGAACTGGTTGCCCGACGATTACGGCTTCAAACCGTATGAATCGCTCGACGAGGACGAACGCGCCGTCGCCGACAGCTTCGAAGGCCGCGACAGCTATCAACAGACGTTCGCCAATCGTCAATTCTATCTGCAGAGCAGTTCACCGCTCATGCTCACGGAGGGTAATAATGGAAAAGATAACTCGTAAGTCAATGCTTTATCCGACGGGCGTCGAATACGGTGATTACTCCATGAATCACGTTGCCGGTTGCGCGCACGGTTGCAAGTATCCTTGCTACGCGTTTCTGATGAAGAAACGCTTCGGGCAAGTCAAAACTTATGACGAATGGCGCGAACCTAAACTTGTATCCAATACGCTTGAGCTTCTCGATAAAGAAATCCCGCGCTTGAAGTCGAAGATTGAATCGGTTCACTTGTGCTTTTCAACCGACCCGTTCATGTTCGGCTACACGGAAGTCGGCGTGATGAGCCTCAACGCAATTCGCAAGCTCAACGACGCCGATATTCCTTGCACCGTGCTTACCAAAGGTGTTTTGCCGAAAGACCTTGCTTATCTCTCCGATGAAAACGAATACGGCATTTCGCTTGTTTCGCTCAATGAAAATTTTCGCGACCGTTACGAGCCGTACACCGCGCCTTTCCAAGAGCGAATCGACGCGTTGAAAGTTTTGCACGACGCCGGCTGTAAAACGTGGGTGAGCATGGAACCGTACCCGACGCCCAACATCGTCGAACAAGACTTGCAGAGGATTTTAAACAGCGTCGCGTTCGTCGATAGAATCATCTTCGGCCGCTGGAACTATTCCAAAGAAGTCTCCGAGTATTCGACGCACAAAGATTTTTACAATCGTTGCGCCGCACGCGTAAAAAAATTCTGTTCGCATTTCAAGATTGAATGTATCATCAAGAAAGGAACAGAGACATGACGAACAACGGATTGGCTCTTTGAAAAAATTACGGCAGGCGGGCAGGATTATTCGACCGCCCGACTAAATAATCAATCGACACATTGAAAAAATTCGCAAGGGACATCAAACCGTCATAAGCAGGTTTACGAGACCGACGCTCATATCCTTTGACGCCTTCTTCGCTCATGCCGGCACCGGCCGCCAGTTGTTTTCGCGTCAATCCAAGTGACTTTCTCAAATAAAATATTCTGTCTGCGTAATCCACTTTAATCCCTCCTCATGATTTTTTCAAAACACTTGACAGTTTCATTTGCACCTGCTAAACTAAGCGAAAATTTATTCGCCTACTTGCGAAAATAATACGTCGAACGGTTCAGCTAAAACCGACCGACAAAGATTGATGATAGGAACTTCCGATTAACTGTTCTTAACTGAGCTTATCAATTTTCTTGAGCGGCTCGTTAGTCAACGTTATTTATTCTTATCATACTTTATCTAATCTTATCACAGCCATTAAATTTTGTAAACCCCGAAAATTTCTGTTCGAAGCAGGTCTATCAGTTTTCCGACAACCTGCTAACTAAGTTGTCAAATAATCGACAACCTAAAATCGAGTTGGCGATTTTCCGACAACTTGAAAACTCAAGTCTGCAAATAATCGACAACCTAAAATCGAGTTGGCGATTTTCCGACAACTTAAAAACTCAAGTCTGCAGATTTCCGACAACTTACCTGTCAAGTCTGCAAATAATCGACAACTTGAAAACTAAGTTGACAGATTTCCGACAACTTGTCGGAGTCAAAAATTTTTGAAGAAAGGAGGCGGCGAGAATGGCTTATAACTTGATGGACTATTTCAACGCGTTCAGTTCCTACAGCAAAGAGCGTGAGCTTTCGGCAAGTGCCCGCAGTTTGTATTTCGAATTGTTAAACGAATTCAACCGTGCACGGTGGCCGGGGGAGTTGTGCTTTTCGGATAGTGTAATGGCGTCGTGGTCAGGAGTCAAATCGAGAGAGACGCTTCACGATGTGAAGAATCTGCTCAAGGAATTCAAGTGGATAAACTTTCGAGCCGGCAAGAACCGTAAGTCGGTTTACGAGCTGTTGACTGATAACTTGCCAACCAAGTCTGCAGAAAATCGACAACTTGAAAACTCAAGTCTGCAGATTTCCGACAACTTGCAAACTAAGTTGACAGATTTCCGACAACCTAACGAGCAAGTTGACAGATTTCCGACAACTTGCAAGTCAAGTTCGCAGATTTCCGACAACTTACCCGTCAACTTACCCGACAACCATACCGACAACTTGCCCGACAACTTGGGCGGCTTTCCTATGGAACGCACGCGCGTAGACAGTAGACAAGAAGACAATAGACAATCTTCACTCAATCGCGCGGACGCGTGTGAAGATGTCGATGAGTTGATTGACTGCTGGGAAGCTGCGGGCGGAGTGAAGTTGAACATGCTGATTCTTGCCAAATTCAAGGCTCTGCTTCGCACGCACGACTTATCGAGCCTTAAGTTTGCCATTGAACGGGCAGGCCTTGCGAATAACGGCAATTACGGCTTCTCGTACAATTTCTTCTTGAGCAAGCTGAATGCAAAAAATGATGGGAAAGAAGGTGATACGAGTGGCGACGACGACGTTGAAGAGCATGACCCGCGAGATGTTTGGGAGTTCAGCAACTGGTGACGGTCGCGCCACAGCCACACAAAAACGAGCCGAACGGTTGAAAGCTGTTGCCGAAAGAATCAAGCAGTTGTACGGCGTCGAAGACGAACGGAGCATTTTGCAGATTGACGCGGCGGAACAGGAGCTTGCTCAATGTGAAGATTGCAACGGTCAATGCAAGCAACGCAAAAAGTTTATCCGACCGTTAATCGAAGTCTTCAAAGGCAATGCTTATCTCTTAACGGAGCTGTGCAGGTTCGGTGCGAAGATTCGTGCTCGGCAAGAGCTCAAAGCCAAGTGTCAGGCGGCGGGTATTCCGCCAATCTACGTCGGCAAGACGTTCGATGATTATCGCGTTGATGAGAGTAATCGAGAAGCGGTCAACTTCGCGAAGAAGGCAGCGAAAGAAAATTTGCGCGGCGCGTTCTTTTACGGCAAGCCGGGAGCAGGTAAAACCCTGTTGGCAAGTCTCGTGGCGCAAGAATTTTTGAAAGCAGGCAGAAGTGCGAAGTTTGGCCACGTTCCCGACTTGCTTAGCGGATTTTATGAAATCTATCGGGGGCAGAGCAAACGCAGCGAAAAAGATTTACTCGACGAGCTGTACACGGTCGACTTGCTTGTACTTGACGACTTCGGTTTGGAAAAGCCGACGCAATTTGTCGGCGCGACGTTGAGCAAGATAATCGACGCCCGCTACAACCGCGAAGATTCCACAACGCTCATCACGAGCAACCACAGCTTGAAGAAAATCGCGGCGCGATTGAATAAGCCGACGGACGGCGAAGAAGGCTTGAACGGCAGCAGAATTTACGACCGCTGCATTGAGATTTGCAAAACAATTCAATTCAAGGGTGAAAGTAGGAGGAAATGAAAATGAAACTGACGGAAGAAATTTTGAAAAGGCTTGAGGCAAAATTGAACGTCGCGAAGAAAAATTCAAAGGCTGCCGAAGCCGAACGCGACGCAATCAAAACTGAACTGGACGCGGCATGGGACGCGCAACTTAACTGCGTCGATGACAACTACGACGACTTAGCTTTGAAGAAAGCAATTCTCGAAGGTAAATTGAACGACAACGAAAATTGGCTGGCTTATCGCAACGGCGAATTGGTCGGGCTGAAATGGGCGTTGGATATTGTCCGTGATTGTGTCGACCGCGAAAAAAGACGCGCCGAGATTGAAAAAGACGAAGACAGAATTTGGAAGGAAATGACAGCATGAGCAAAGCGGAATGGTTAATCGGGGCAAGTCGACTGCGTGAATTCGTGGAGAAGTGCGAACCCGATAAAGAAGTCGTAAACATGCTCGACGAGTGGTGGCGCGAACATCGGCCGCTGATGAAAGTCATCAGCTTGGACGAGTGGCGCGAGAGGAAACGGCAATGAAAATCATCAAGTTGGGCGAAGTCATTGCGGAGTTGCGTGACGAGCCGAAAGATTTTGAAGGTGGCAACAAAGGCGGAGTGCTCTGGCTTGTCGTCGGCGATTCGGACGTAACGTTGGCGAAATATGCGACGACCGAACGGGCGCAAGAAATTTGCCACAAGATTCACGACGCATACTTCGCCGGAGAGGAAGAAATCATTTTGCCGGAGGAGTAAGTCATGAAACTTGGAGCAACAGGTTTTGCTTTCACCAACGACAAAACCGAATGGACGAAAGAACAACGTCTGCATTTTGTTGAGTGGCACGTTAAAGCACAATACGACGCGATACCGATTGACGGCAGCGAAGAAAGCACGACACGAATCACAGCGTTGTTCAAACGTCGCGAAGAAGTAATTAAAAAAATTTTGCCGGAGGAGTAAGTCATGCAGGAAGCGATAAAGCACTTGAGAGCGGCGTTGTCCCTCTTGAAACCGCAAAGAGATGACGCGGGCAATCGTTTTGACAAATACGACAAACGTCGGCGCGGTCACTCAAGCGACGCGGCTCGTCAAGCGTGGAAAGAATATCGCGTATGCGGAGAGATGATTGACTTAATCAATCAAGCCCTCAACGCAGCTGACGAACTGAAGATAAAAAAATAAACGCTAACCGAAGCCAGCGTGATAAATTCCAAATCAATTAGATAAATAGTCAAACGGAGTTTATCACGACGGCGGGGGTTGCGTCAAGTAGGGAGGAAAAATTATGACGCAGGCACTTCAAACGTTCAGCAATCCCGAATTCGGGAACATGCGGACGGTTAACGACTTCAACAACCCGCGTTTTTGTCTGGCGGACGAGTGCAAGATTCTCGGCATAGGCAATCCGAGCCAAGTAAAGACGCGTTTGGATAAGGGGGTCATTTCAAATGAGACCCTTGAAACCGCAGGTGGAATGCAGACTTTAGTCTTCATCAACGAGGATGGGCTCTATGATTTAATTCTCGACAGTCGCAAACCTGCGGCGAAAAAGTTCCGCAAGTGGATAACGTCTGAAGTCATTCCTTCGATTCGCAGGCACGGCGTTTACGCGACGAACGATTTTTTGAGCAAGTCGATAGCCGACCCGACGTATGCGATTGGAATTTTAACCGCGCTGAAAGAAATGCAAGACAAGGCGGCGGCTCTGGAAGCAAAAAACGCAGAACTCCAACCGAAAGCTGATTTTTACGACAGGTTTCTGAACAGTGATGAAACCATGCCGATAACCTACATTGCGAAGATGTACGGCAAAAGCGGCAAGGAAATGAACAAATTGCTTGCCGGTTTGAAAACCCAATACAGGGTCGGTAAGCGTTGGGTTCTGTATCAGGAGCACGCGGACAAAGGTTACACGCGGGCAGTCACGACGTTGGTAAACGGCAGAATTACCACGCACACGGAATGGACGAATCGTGGGCGGCTGTTCATTTACAATCAGCTGAAAGAAATCGGAATCGTTCCCGAACGTGAACGCGAAGAAAGACAGTTGCAACTGTTCGAGGAGGCAAGGTCATGAAACTCTTGAAGAAAATTTGGGATAAGACGACCGAAGAGAAATTCGTCGGACGAGTGGCTACAATCGGTTGCACGCTGATAACGCTGTTCATGGTCACGACAATGCCGTTGCCTTCGACGGGCGTCTGGGGCATGGGAATTCTTAACGGCTGCATGATTCTCGTGCAAATCGATTCGGAATTCGAGGAGGACGATTGAGTTGCCGTTGTACAAAATTAACACGACAAAACTCCGCGACTTGATGACGACGCAAGGTTGGAAAATTTCGGGGCTTTGCTCGTTGCTTAACTTCAACGTCGACGTGTTCAAAAAATATTACAGCGGTCAGGCAAGTCTGATGTATCAACCGATAATTGAATCGTTGGCAAAAGTTTTGAAAGTCGATTGGCAAGAGTTGATAAGAGGTGAGTACGGTGGCGAATGACTCTTTAAAAAAGTTTGAAGCCGACTTGAAAATTTCTGCAGCCGTCATTGACGCTTGCAAGCATTTAAAAGAAGTTTCGGACGCAACAGGCGTAGAGCCGAGAGATTTGTTTAAAAGATTTACAAAAATTTTTTGGGCTGACGAAAAAGAATCGTTCGTAAACTATCTTGATGTTGATAACGTCAGGAATACCATAGCGGCCAACATCGCCGCTTATCGGAAGAAAAATAAATTGTCTCGCGCTGAACTGGCCGAAAAAATTGGAGTGACCGTGGCGACAATCGGACAATATGAACGCGCCGAAAGAACTCCGATAATTGAAAATTTGTGCTGGCTCTCGAATTATTTTGGGATTTCAATCGACAAGTTTGTTCGACAAAGTTTGCATATGGGGAGTGAGTACCGTGAAAATTAAACGAATCAGCTGGTGGAACTATCGCGGGCTGGACGACGGAGAAATTATTGCGGGCGGAGCAGATGTAATCGTTCGTGGGCAAAATGGCGTCGGCAAGACGTCAATCGCGAGCATAGTGCCGTTCGTGCTGTTCGATAACGAGCGCGATAAGGTTAAGCCGTTCGTTAATGGCGAAGTCACGAGAGACCCGAACCTTTACAGCGGCGCAGAAGTTGAATTCGATAATGGAAAAATTTTTCGGCGCGAAATAATTTGGACGGGGCGGAGCAATACGACCGAGCTTTACATTAACGGCGCGGCCGTAAGCAAAAAAGCGTTCGACAGCGAAGTCGAACTGTTGACGGGCAAGGGCGGCGAATCGGTTTTTAATCCGTTCGTGTTCTGCAAATTGAAACCGAGTGAGCAAAGACTTTTCTTGATGAGAACGTTCGGCATGGGCGACAAGGAGCCGGCACCCGAATTCTTTCAAGGACAGTCGGCGGATAAAGTTATCGCGTCGCTGAAAAAGTCGGTGAAAGTTTTAAAAGATGAGGCGGCGGGCATTCCGCGCTTGATAACGGAGAATACTCGCCGGCTCGAAGACAAGCCGATTGACACGAAAGTAATTGAATCACTCGAAGCCGAGAAAAAATCTTTGCGCGATGAACAAGACAAACTCTTCGCGACGAAAAGCGAAACCGAAACCGAATTGGCGACGGCGCGTGAAAAATTGGCAAAACTTTCGGCGAATGATTCAACGCAAAGGATAAAGCAACTTGAACGCGACATCGAACGCACGACGCACGATTATCACGACGCGCAAAGAGAAACTGACGCGCTTGTCGACGAGTACAGGGCGGTTCAGGAACGCAAGCCCGGCACTTGCCCGACGTGCGGTCAACCGCTTGCATTGGAAAAGTTCAAAGCGTGGCAGACGTCCGAGCTTGAACGAATCACGGTCGCGGGCAAAGCAAAACGCGCGAGGGAAAAATCTTTCGAGCAAAAATCAGCCGAACTTAAAGCTGAACTCGACGCGTTGAAAGCAAACTCGTCGGACGACAGCCGCGAAAAAATTTCAGAACTTGAAGCGCGGGTAAAAATTTTGTCGGCGCAAGTGGCGGAAGAAAATTCAAGGCGTCGCGAGCAGAAAAATATTTTGGACGTCAAAATTTCGGCAATCGACAACGACTTGGGCGCGTTGAATTCTGTGCTGGAGATACCGACACGCATTGAAGAATTGCGCCGACACGAAAAAGAATTGAATCAGCGAATCGTCGAACTCGAAGGACAACTGCGGGCGGCGACGGCTTATCGCGACAGACAGATTGAGCGTTTGGAAAACCGAATCGCAGAACAGTTCGAGCACGTGAAATTTAAAATGTTTGAACTCGTTCAATCGACGGGCGAGTGCAAGCCGACATGCGAGGCGATGTTGCACGGCGTCCCCTTCTCGACATTGTCGAAGGGCGAGAGGCTCAAGGCGGCGTTGGACATTTGGCGGACGTTGCAGAAAATTTACAACGTGGAATTGCCGCTGATGATTGACGACGCCGAATCGTACACGCGAAACAGTTTCGTCGACGTGGCGAATCAGCTGTGGCTGTTCAAAGTCAGCGACGAGGAGCATTTGGTTATCGAAGTCAAAAAGGAAGCGAGGTCGGCGGCGTGAGAGAAATAAAGTCTTATGAAAGTTCTTGTATCGAAAAAGACCCCTACGTTGCAATGCGCACATTAGAATACAGGATTGGTGCTTTTCGTTATTTAAGCGGGAATGTTGCCGGCTCTACTTTTGATAATGTGATTAATGAAGCTTTTTATAAATATAAGAGAAACATGACAAGTTTAATTTATGAAGCGGCGAAAGATTTTGTTGCTGCATATGAAGCAGCTAAAGCAAAACAAGTCACACCGAAGGAGACAAATGACGATTGAAATTTTAGCGAGCGGGAGCAGCGGGAACGTCACGGCGGTTAAGTCGGGCGGTTCCCTACTCCTAATCGACTGCGGCAAAACGTTTCGTTGGACGATAGAGCGGCTGAACAATCGCTTGCCCGACGCGCTGATAATCACGCACGAGCACAGCGACCACGCTAAGGCGGCGAAAAATTTTTTGACGCGGGGCGTTGAAGTCTACATGACGGCGGGCACGATTAAAGCACTTGAGCTTGACGCGCGACACAACTTGCACACGATAGCGGAGGGCAAAACTTTCACGGCGGCGGGCGTCGAAGTCACACCGATTGAATCATTTCACGACGCCGCCGAGCCTGTGAACTTTATCTTGCAGGACGCGGACGACAGAGTTTTGTTCGTGACGGACACAGGCAAGGTGCCGAACGTCGAAGGCGACTTCACGAAAATTTTAATCGAAGCGAATTATTCAATGCCGTTGCTCATGGGTTCGGACACATTTTACAACTTAAAGAATCGAATTGCGGAAAGTCATTTGTCATTCGAGGATTCGCAAAAATTTTTGCAAGGCTATCCGAACGCGGAAGTGACTTTACTCCACGTGAGCAAACGACACGGCGACGAAGAAGATTTTTACAGGAGATTGAGGAGGACTAACAATGGCAATGAAAGATTTGAAGGCGCGTTTGACGGTATGGGAGCCGAAACTCGTAAAGCAACTTGGCAACGACGCTTCGAGATTCACGACGACGCTGCTGAACATTTGCACAAACAACAAACAGCTGGAAAAATGCGAAGCGAACAGCATAATCGGGGCGGCAATGCTCGCAACGACTTTGAAACTTTCAATTTCACCGAGTTTGGGGCAAGCTTACGTCGTGCCTTACGGTGATAAAGCACAGCTGCAGGTCGGCGTTCGCGGCTACATCCAGCTGGCATTGCGCACGGGGCAATACACGCGGATTCATGCCGGCAAAGTTTACGAGGGCGAATTCAGAGGCTTCAACCCGATGACGGGCGAACCGATTCTCGGCGAAAAGACTTCCGATGAGGTTGCGGGCTACGTCGCTTACTTCCGCATGGTCAACGGCTTTGAAAAAACTTTGTACATGAGCAAAGCCGAACTCGAAGCGCACGCCGAAAAATATTCGAGAGCTTACGCCTACGACAAACGCAGCGGAAAAGAAACAAGTCAGTGGTCGTCGAACTTCGACGACATGGCGACCAAAACCGTTTTGAAAAAACTTTTGCGGATGTGGGGCGTCTTGAGCACGGACTTCAATACGGCCATGCAAGCCGACCAGAGCGTTGTCGATAAGGATTCGTTCACGTACGTTGACAATCTCGGCGGCGTGCAAGCCCGTGAAGACGTTCAAACGGTCACCTTGGAGACGATTGAGGGCACGGAGACAATCAACGCGGAAACGGGCGAGGTCGTTGAACCTTTGAAACTCGAAACGGATACGACGCCCGACACCGAAAAGAAAGACGGCGTTCCGTTCTAAGCGGAGGGCGAATCATGAAACTCGAATTCAGATGCCGCGACGTTTTCGGCGACGTTTACTACAAAACGGTTGACTTGCCCGACGACGCGGAACAATGTGTCGGCAAGACTGCGGACGGAGAAAAAATTTTCGTCGGCGATGACGTAAAGGTCGAAGGCGTGAACAGAAAATTTCGCGTTTATCTGAAAGGCATGGCGTTCTCGGAGGACGGTTGTTATCTTAGCGAAAGTCAACTTAAAAATTCGAGGAAAATCTGTGATGAACGACTTAATAACTCGTGAGTGTCCGAACTGCCACAAAAAATTTACAACGACGTACTCGACGAAAGTATATTGCTCGTATCGTTGCAAAGAAGAATATAAGTCGACGCTCCAGAAATTGAGGAAGCCGACACCGGTGCCCGAATCGCGCAAATGCGAATACTGCGGCAAAGAATTCAAACCAAAAGTTTATAATCAAAAATATTGCTCGGACAAATGCAACAAAGCAGTCAATCTGGGCAAACAAACTTCGCAGAAAAAAATTAAATGCCCGCAATGCGGAGAAGAATTTGTGACCGACAATGTACAACAAAAATTTTGTTCAACACGTTGCAGAGACAGATATTACAAAGGGCGACCGCGACCGGCAAAAAAATCGACGGGCAAAACTTTAAGCGATTGGACGCGCGAGGCGAAGGAGTGCAACTTGGATTACGGCAACTATCGCGCAATGATTGAAATAATGGGCAAGACTTACGAAGAATTGAAAGCAACGGCGCATACACGAGCGACGACTTGTCACTCAAGAATACATGCAAGCAGATTAGTATGACGGCGGGCGGTCGGTAAAAACCAACGAGCCGACCGCCCATAACAGCCGACGGGAAGTGAAAAAGCGTGGACAATGCACAAGAGAGAGCGTTGGAAACAGTCGCAGTCGAAAAGAAATTGTTGTCGTCGCTGTTCGTGGACGACGGCGAAGCCGCACCGAGCGTGATGAACATTCTTTCGACGGAGGATTTTTATCGGGCGGAGCACAGAACGATATTCAGCGCGATAAGTCGGCTGGTCTATGACGGGAAGTCAATTGATGTCCTTCTCGTCGAACAGGAGATAAAACGCGCGGGCGACAAAATTGACCGAGTATTTTTGTTCGGGTTGTTGGAATTGGAATACACGACGGCGCGAGCAGAGCAATACGCGGCGATAGTCAAAGAGTATTCGCGCAAGAGAACGTTGGCGGCGATAGGTCGAGAGCTGATTGACGAGGCGACGCACGACAGAAAAGACGCGCAAAACATTTTAACGACGGCCGACGCAAAATTAACGGCAGTGATGTCGACGGGCGCGAAGAAAGCGGGCACGTCGAAAGAAATTGTGCTTGAGACGTTGGGCGAAATGCAAAATCGGAAGGAAGGATTAATCGGAGTTCCGACGGGCTTTTACGACTTGGACAAATTGAGCGGCGGTCTGAAAAAATCCGACTTGATAATTTTGGCGGCGCGTCCTTCCATGGGCAAGACGGCGTTGGCGTTGAACATTGCGGCAGAAGCGGCGGCAAGAAAAAAAGTTACGTTGCTGTTTTCGTTGGAGATGAGCCGCACGCAATTAATGCAGAGAATGTTGAGCGCGAACAGCCGAATCCCGGCGACGAAAATTCAAATGGGTTCGTTGAGCGACGACGACTGGGAAACGATTTACTCAAGCGCGGAAGACATCGGCGATTGGCCGTTGCATATCGACGACACGGCAGGCATATCGTTGACGGATTTAAAAATGGAAGCGCGACGAATCAAACGCGAACACGGATTGGATTTAATCGTTGTCGATTATATTCAGCTCATGCAGGGCAGCAAAGAATATCGCGGCAACCGCGTCCAAGAAGTCAGCGAACTGTCGCGTGGGCTGAAGGCGTTGGCGCGTGAGCTTGATGTACCTGTCCTTGCGCTAAGCCAATTAAGTCGTGCAGTTGAAATGCGTGCCGAGAAGAAACCGCAACTAAGTGACCTTCGCGAGAGCGGCTCGATTGAACAGGACGCCGATATTGTCATGTTCCTTTACCGCGATGAATATTACAACGGCGACGAATCGGAGCAACAAAATCTTGCGGAACTGATTATCGCGAAGAATCGCAACGGCTCACTCGGCAAAGTTCGATTGTATTTCGAGAAGGATATAGTTCTGTTCCAAAATTTTACGAGGGAAGAGCATTATGACTAATCCGGTACACAAGATAAAAAAGCTGGTGAAGAATCCCGACGGCAGCTCGTATTGGTACGAAGACACGATTCACGGCTGGTTGGCAACGGGCTTAGATGATTGCAACGGTCGAGAAATTATTGAAGGTGACAAAGCTCTGGTTGCCGACAGTGAATGCGGAGACATTGAAACCGTTGTAGAGTTTCGTGATTCGCAGTTCGTAGTTTTCGATGATTATCCGCTCTCGGCAGTTGAAGCCTTGGATATTACAGTCGTCGGGCATATATCGGAGGACGAGCAATGAAAGCACCGCAGCACGAAGTGATGACGTTCGATAAATACGGCGACTACAAAATCACCAAGAAAAATTTTTGGCTGGTCAGCGATTGTACGGACGTTTACGGCAAGCAAATTTGCGAGGGCGATAAAATTTACGTCAGGGACGAAATGTATACGTACACGGTTCGCTTTGACGGCAATGCCTTCATACTCACGGACAGCTTGGACGAGCCGAACGGCTTTTTGGTTGACTTCAACACGCGTGGCATTGAAGTCGTCGGGCACATTGCGGAGGATGAGAAATGAAACACAACATCAGAATCAACGGCGAAGTCAAGGAGATTGATTGCGATTTGGGCAGCGGTATCCTTGACAAAAACGGCCGTGAAATTTTCGAGGGTAATAAAGTCAGTTGGCTCAATGGCAAAAAACAAAGCCCTGTTTATTTTGTCAACGGCGGGCTTTTGATTCACGATTGGGACGGCTATCACTTGCTGACAGATTTCCCTTATGAGCTTGAAATCGTTGATGATTAAAATCGACGCGCCGTTGGAGGAACTAATATGAAAAGTTTAATGAGTGACAACCAAATTTATACTTTCCACAGAATGTGTGAGCGTTACGCACAGCTGTTTAATCAGCGCGTTGCGCTAGGGACTGTGGACAATTTATTTTAACCAAAGAAGAATGGAAGCAAAAAGAACGAAAGAGAAGAAACGGTCGGCTCTTTTATCAAAACG
>ODAJ011798148.1_pt1 | contig 21134 bp, 18 predicted proteins | sample 1539241 | NCBI WGS metagenome assembly ODAJ01 (sample SAMN02144231, study PRJEB22623) | gut metagenome | biome: sheep rumen | host: Ovis aries | place: New Zealand | reverse complement strand
TGGATTTTTCGCACTGGATGAAAGTATTTCTATTTAGGGAAAAACAATTTTTTATATTTAGTCGCACTTTGTATTTACTGGATTGAATAAAAAATTGTTTTTTATTTTTTCTCGCACCACAACAAGCCATTACTATATTTTTTATAGTATCTATTATTTTTAGTGTTTATTGATTATACTATAAATATATTAAATAGATTTAGTGTGTTTTTGATAGAATTATTAAATCGTAAGTTGTGTTTTTAAATTTTCGATTTTCCCACCGAGCCGATTTTACCGCTTCACCGTGTTAAAGCCTTTACCCTTTTAACGCTTTACCACAATAAAATTTTCGTTTCATTTCTCGAATATTTGTTCGATTCCCTCCGGGCTGCTACTCCCGGCACTGATCCGGGCTTATTCAATGCTACTTACCCTCAAAAAGTAGCATTCAAAAATCATTGTAAAAATGTCATTTTTGGCACTGATCCCGGCAGCCTTGCCAGCACTCCGGGGATATTTTACATTTTAGGGCTTGACAACTGCGATCCGCTGTGCTATCGAGGTCATTCTCACTCTCCCCCTTCAAAACCCATTCCGAACTAAAAATTCCCTCCAAAAGCTCGATGCTACTGCTCGACAAAACAACATAATTCCGTTATTTTTCGGCTTTAGATTGTGCGAAAAAACCAAAAAATAAAAGAATTTCACCAAAAAAATTCAAATAATAACGTAAAACTGTAACTTTATCGAGGTCAAGAGATTCGGCTGGATTTTGTGCGAAAATCTGATATCCAGCCCCAGCTTCATCCAGAGCCTGAACTTAAAGAAAATGCCGTAAAATAGCGACTTTCCGCAATTTCTTCATTATAAAAAGTTCGGTGGCTTCTCGAACTCCCAGCCAAAAGAAAAAATCATATGGTGCGCAAATTGATCCACTTTATCATTACCGCTGCACTTATCTTTTATATCTGCACTCCAACACGGATCACAAAACAATAGTGTGACACTCTCCTTTTGCTTGGCTGTGAGGCATTTTGAGCAAAGCGAAAAATAAAGAATATTATAATACGTATCAAGGAATAAAAGTATAGGTTATATATAGAGTAAATTATATAGAGATGTATATTATACTTTAAAGTAAGTATTATAATGTTCTTAAGTATATATTATATAAAAGATATACAGTATATTATTTTATATAATAGAGTTCTCTTTATATATATATATATATAATACACAACTTCAAATTTCCCGGCTCTCGCACCAGAGACTGCAGCATCGTTTTGCTTTCAATGAATTTATAAATACATCTTGACTTTTACATTCAATGTGGTATAATATCTGTGACTGGAAGTTTATCCAGATTACTATGTTATGTGCGAGGATTTAAAATGCCAAATAAATATAATAACAAAAATGAAACGAAAGACAATCACACTTTGAGAACCATACTTGTATTTTTTATATGTTTGTTTATCGGGCTGTGCGGATTTCTGGCAATCAGACTTTTAACATTGCATTATAACGAATATATAAATACTCGTGCTATTGTTTTTGATGAAGATGCGGAAGATACTATGCCAGAAACAAATCATGCACCACAAACGGTTATACCATGTTGGGATTCTATGGTGTTTAAGGCAAACACAGTTGAACAAGATGTAAACTTCTATAATCCAGAATCAAACAATGGGATCAATTTCAAGATTAAGATGATGACGGGCGATAATGTGATTTATGAATCTGATTTGATCGCACCCGGAAAGTCAATTAAGCATATTCAGATTGCAAAGCCAATGCAACCACAATATATATCTGCATATATTTTATACGAGTGCTATGCAAATGATGGAACAAAGCTAAATTGCTCAAAGATGAATTTTACATTGAAAGTTGAGGAATAAAACGTGAGGAAAATTAACAAGATAATTACTACTCTTTTTCTGGTCGCAGTTTTCGGAACTGTTGCGCTAAATCCAATAACAGCCTCTGCAGATGAACAGCAGTCGGTTAGTTTGACATATACAGAAGAACAGGCTGGAGATACAAACGCATATGAAATTTTGATTCCTTCAAGTCTTGATCTGAACAATGAGTCAGAGATTGAAATTTCTATGACTGAGATTTCTGCGCTGGATGATTCGTATGCGGTTCATGTTGAACTTGATCGCTCTGTTTTCAACGGAATGACAAGTTATAATACATACCTTTACCCGGAAGATGGATCAAATTCAAATTATCTTGCGTATAGAATCCGGCGTACCAGTGATGATGTTGATTTACATATGGGCGGTGGCACTTATGAATACACTGATGTGACTGCTGCTATCTTCTACGGCGATTCAAGTAAGAATGTAGGAGGAACACTTCAACTGAATGCGGATTCTAGCGAATCTCGTCCGGCAGATAATGGAACAACATACACTGGAAATCTTGTGTTTAATATTTACGGCGGCTATGAATAATGGAGTTCTCGCACATAATGAAAAACATAAATTGGAGAATGACATAATTAGATGACGAAACAAGAAGTGTTAAATTGTTTCTGGTTGCCGAAAGGATATATAAATGATTGCAGTTCAGGAGCGAATGAATACACGATAAGAAAATATGATGGTACTCCACTTGCGGAAGAAAATCAAAATGAGAAACTTATCAGAGAAATATTGATATCGGCAAAAAGATATCATCCAGAAGGAAAGAAACTGAAAAAGAATAAAGAACTTGGCGAGGAATTTGTTCAGACAGTCAATGATGCTTTGAACGAGATTTACAGTGGTAATTCTGGTCTTGTATTCTCGAAAGTTCAAGCAATCACTGTATGCTCTTTTTTGAGTAAACCAGAAATAAAGGTCTATGATGGATATTATTACATCAACCAAAAATGAAGGAAGTATAAATAGCTAAATGAGACAAGATATTGAAACGGTTGAAGAAAAGCACCTTCAACATGAGATTAACAGAATCCGACAGATTGAAGATTCGATAAAAGTAAAACCAATAAATAAAGACATTAAAGAAACTGTTGCTTTGTTTAAGGATTTTGAAATCAATATTGACATTTCAGAAATCCCCGACTTCAAAAATGTAGCAGCTTTACACAGATGGAGAATATCAGTCATAAGCAACAGTCTTGGAGATAAATGAAGAAGTTACAACAGTTTTACATTATGAAACTCACAAGCGATATGCTGGAGAAATTCGGCTATCGCTTGAAAAGAGTTAGAGGTAGTTCCGGCATGAATGCGAATGATGTGCGAAAAAATCATGAGTTAATCGCACTCGGAGACAATCAGGCTTTACGAACTATCCGGGAAGTACGCTATGAGAGAAATCCAAATCTCCCACAATATGATCCTGCAGAACTCGAAAAACTGTATGAGGAAAAACGAAAACTAAAAAAACAGCAATTCACAGATGAAGTTAAAAGGCAGATATCAATAATCAACGGGAAAATTGATGATATGCTATTTATGCCAGAATACGTTTCTGTAGTTATTAACAATATTAATCACTATAAGAGAATCATAAAAGATGGCTTATACATCAACGGTTATCGTTATGTAAGATTAATGTGCAGTGCAGGGCAAGCACGAGTTAATACAGTCATTTTAATCCGGGAAGATTTTGAAGCAGAAGTCAAGAGGCGGTTAAAGTGCGGTGCGAAAGAAGTTAAAATAACAAAGAATAAGTATAATGCATATTTCGCACTCTCTTCATCTTCTACTTACTTAATACCAAAGCCGAATGTTCTGCTGATCAATGACTGCGAACGAACTATGGAGAAAGACGTTGATTGGATTGAGAAAATTCCACAAGATGAAAAATCGCCATTATCTAACAACGAACGAGTTATTACGACCAAAAAAGAATTGGAGTTTAACTTTTTTGATGGTTGCGGTGCGGTTTCCGTAGAATTTGCACAGAGGGTTGCAGCAGAACTTGACATTGACTACATCCCGTCTGCTTTCTGCGTTCGGTGCGCTTATGTCAAGGGGATGGTTTTTGTGATTGACTTCAAGAAGTTCGCACAAGAGAACAATATTCAGTATGTAAATGATTTATACGGGAACAGCCAAAAGATAGAGGATATAGATATTATTCTCACAAAGTCGCAGTTTAAACTTTACAATGCCTATGATTCAATCGAGGATTATGACAGACTGTGCGAGGAAAATCATTTTCTGTGGGGAGTTACAAAACTCACACCAAAGTATGATGATAATTTTTTCCGCTCCAATTATCAGTTCTGTCAGGCGATTGATTTAAGAAAAGAGGAAGATGTTGAAGAATTGTGCCAACCTACTGTTGATTGGTTGAATGGTGTTGCGAATAATGATGTGAATTATACACTGCTCTATCTTCTTGGAAAACTGTGTGATAACCCGGATACGGATTTCTCGAACATTATGAACTTAACAAGTGACAATATAGCGAAAGCCTTGTTATTGAATCCAGATATGATCAATGAGGAATATATTAAGTCTACTATCACATATAGTATCAACAAGAAAATTAGAGAGTCATATCTTGGTAAATTGATACTGAATGGAAATTTTAGTGTGATGATCCCGGATATGTATGCTTTTATGCAACACGCTTTCGGAATGGAAGTCACCGGGGCTTTGAAGGAATTTGAACATTACTCAAACTTCTGGAATAAACGTGGGAAGAAAGATGTAGTTGCAATGAGATCACCTTTGACTTGGAGAAGCGAAGTTAATAAGTTGAATCTTGTAAACAATGAACTTACAGATAAATGGTTTACTTATCTTACGTCCGGGATAGTTTACAATGTTTGGGGATGTGACTGTATGATTCATGCAGATTCAGACTTCGATGGCGATATCGTAGCCAGCACCGACAATGATGTATTTCTCCGCTGCCGATATGACAACTTGCCTATCACTTACTCAAAGTCAACTGTGGAGAAGGAGTTCATCAAGGAAGAAGAATTATATCAAGCTGACATTCAGTCGTTTAATTCGACTATCGGGCAGATTACAAATATCTCGACTTCATTCTATGAACTGTTGTCGAAATTTGAGGATCACCCGGAATATGAACGTGAGCAAGCTGAAATTATTGAACGATTGAAGTTGATACGTAAATCACAGGGAGATTCGATTGATAAAGCAAAAGGCATAAAGATCGAACCGATTCCGAAGCATTGGACACGGTATACAAAAGAATGCCCAGATAATGAATCGGACGATATGTGGGATTTCTGCAACTCCATTGTAGCGGATAAAAAACCTTACTTTTTCCGCTATTTGTATTCAAAATCAAATGCAGAGTATCAGTCTTATCGTAAACAAAAAGAACACGATGCATTCTGTATCTTTGAAAAGGGATTAGACGAACTGTTAAAATCTGATTATGAAAATTTGCAGCCAAAAGAAAAAGAGTTTGTTGATAACTACTATCGTTTTTCTCCGCTCATTGACTACAACGGCAGAATGAATAAAATTTGTCACTACATGGAAAAGTCTCTGACTCATATTCGCACCAATACTCGCACCAGTGTTTTGTTAATACGTCAGATGCAGCATGACCCGGACACTCAATTCAAAGATTCTGATATTGAGATGATGGATGATTTCTTCACACGCTATCGTAAAGCAAAGTTGAAGAAACAAAAAATCGCACAAAGTATTGACTCAACCAATGGTGGGGATAATCAATCTCGAATTTCTGCAACATCATTTGATCAGTTTTGTTCGATGTTGCGGAAAGAGATCATTCAGAACATAGATGGAGATATTAAGTACATTGTGGATTTGGCAATTCATTGTTGTTATATAAGATTTAGGAGCAGACCAAAAGCGTTTGTGTGGGATTTATTTGGAAACCAGATTGTTGAGAATTTGAGAGAAAAATCCGCTGGAACTATAACTGTTCCTTATTTGGACGATAAAAACGGAACTCTCCCATACTTGGGTAAGAAATACAGTTTGTTAGAGGTGCAGATTTGATTTTATTTGATGAAAAGTCGTTTGCCGAAAAAATGCACGATACACAAAGTTTTGTAAAGGCATATGGAATAGGCGAACTTAGCATATACGCAAGGTGGCTCAAGTATAACAAACTTCAAGAAATTGGAAAAGACTATTTGACTGTCACCGATGAAGAATTACAAGATATTGAAAAATACATTGAGAGTGCATTGATAGATTTTGCCTCAAAACATTATTCAGAGTTTAACTATACAAATAACTATGTGGAAATAGATGCAGCAATCGCTAACACAAGGGATAGAAAATTGCTTATTCCAAAGAAGATACCGATTACTCGCAATGAGTATGAGAAACTTTTAGAGATTGAAAATGATGATTATCGCCGGATTATATTTGTCATGCTGGTTGAATCAAAGTATTTTAGGTTCAATAACGTATCAATGGTCGATATGCCAATAGACGAAAATACAATGTTCTTTGTTCGTATGTCTTATGAAGATGTTATGAAAGTAGCAAAAGTTAAAAACAAGAACGAAGTCAAGAAGAAGTCTATGTATTATCTGTATCAGAATGATTATTTTGGTCGGACTGTAACAAAGGATTTATTCTTTGTGAAGATTGTCGATACTGAACAGAATCCAGACGATGTTGTTGAATGGATTTTTGATTATGATCATCTTGATTTGCATTATGAGCGATTGTTTACTGATAAAACTATCGGAGTATGCAAGTATTGTGGTTGTTTATTTCGACAAAACAAATTTGGAAATGCACTATTTTGCTACAAACATCGTGGTTACAATAAAAAAGGTTTACGATTCGGAAAATGTGTAGATTGCGGTGAGGAGTTTTTTGTTTCCGCAAATAATCAGCGAAAAATTAGATGTGATGAATGTCAATCGAAAAAAAGAAAGATTGACATTAAGAATAATGTTAAAAAATTAAGAAATAACTAATGTAATCATTTGCTTTAAAACACAATAAATCTCTGTAATTACATTTTTATGGTAGTTATAGAGATTTTTTGTTTATGTGTACCTATTATGGAAGAGGGATATAAAGGGGAATTTGGATTCTGCCTTTAAATCCCAAATAGTTTTGAATTTAGGCAAAGGAAGTGAACTATGATAAATCCAAAATATAATAAACTTGATAATGAAACAGACTATGAATATGGTCTACGGCTTATCTCTATCAAGATCGAAGAAAAGCCGGATGACTTAGATTGGTCTGATATTGTCGAGTTGCTTGATCTGGATTGTCATAAAGATAGTTTGCGAAAAGCCGCTGCTGTGACCGATTATTCAGGTTACAAAGTAATGCAGTATTTTAAAGACAAGATTGTTTCTAACAACCAAGATGATAGTGAAGCATATTTGAAAGAGTTGGATGCTAAGAAGCGTGAGTTGATAAAAGAAAGACGCAAATTGGAAACAGAGAAGTTAGAATATAATCGCTGGCTGAGAGAAGATGCACGAGATGACTTGTTCGAGGAAAAGGTCATTCAAGCAATCGAAAACAATCTTGGACAGATTGAGCAGCCGGAGATACTGCCATACTTTCCGAAACAGTCACGCAGCGGAATACTAAATATCGCAGATTGTCATTTTGGCAAAGACTTTTCAGTATATGGTTTGAACAATGAAGTAATAAATTCATATAGTCCAGAAATTTTCTATATGCGCATGAATGAATTGCTTAATGAAGTAGTTGAGTATGCACATAAAGAAAAGATCGAAAGTTTCAAAGTTTTCAATCTTGGTGATTCTCTCGATGGATTTTTGCGTAATTCACAGATTTGGACTCTCCGTTATGGTGTCGTAGAGTCAGCTATCAAATTTGGCGAATATATGGGGAAATGGTTACAAACTTTATCCAACGAGTTTGACATTGAATATTATCAGACGTGCGGAAATCACGGAGAACTTAGACTCCTTGATGGTAAGAAAAACCAGCACCGACACGAAAACATAGAAATGATTACCGGGAACATCATACGGTTAATCAATGCAGATAATCCTAACTTCAAGTATATCGAGAATAAGTCTGGATTTATTTTTACAGAAATTGCTGGATATAATGTGATGGGGATTCACGGCGAAGTTAAGAATTTAGCTACTGCTATTCAAGAATATTCGGATGTTTATGACACTAAGATAGATTACTTAATCGCAGGACACAAACATCATTCAGAATACGTCAACTGCGGTGTTAAACGTGGAGTAATTGGAGTAGGATCAATCGTGGGGATAGATGATTATACGCTCTCACTCCGTAAAGCCGCAGATGCCACATCTTCCTTTGTTATTTTTGAGAAAGGCAAAGGTAAGACAGATGAACACACATTTGTCTTGAATTGATTATGATAGATTTAGTAACAAATGAGAATTTTGCCACTGTAGACGAATTGATATGGTGTGCAATTCATGCGGTGAACGAGATTGAAAATGAAGAACTGGAATCAGTGAAGTTATTCGGAAACTCGCACCTCATGATGGATATTTTGAAGAAACTGTTTACTGATCCTCAGTATAATTTTATTAAGATTGGCTCTATTAATGTAACTGCTGTTTGGTTCGACAAAAATGAAAAAGATGATTATGTTCTGGAATTAAACGATAATTATGAATTAAGTATTCAATCCGCTTGGAATAACGGGATTATTTTTAAACATGAAGCTAAGTATGCTATTCTCCTGGTTTCGATAATTAGTGATGATATCATTGTAAGCGTTATCGAAGAAGATATTCCTTTTTTGGTTGCGAATTTCACTTGATAAATATATAAATATTTTCTCTTTACCTATTGACAAATTTCCGAAATGTGTTATACTGTTCAATGTAAGGATAAAGTACATTGACAGTGGCGATTAGTTCAACGGTGAGAACGATGGTCTTATAAACCATTAACAGGAGTTCAACTCTCCTATCGCCTATTTATTCATTATTTTTTTAATGAATATATAAATACATTGCGGAGTAGAGAAGCGGTCATCTCACTTGCCTCATAAGCAAGGGAACGGCGGTTCAAATCCGTCCTCCGCAACTGTCTTGAAATCTTTCTGTTAGTTAGGTGGTGAGATTAGCAGATATGCAGTTTCGCCACTTAATATATAAGACTCAAACAGCAATAAGTAAATATATCTTTGGTTATTGGGAAAGAAATTGAGTCTTGATTTTGGGAGGTTAGTCAAGTGGAAAAGACGCTGCCCTTTCACGGCAGAGACACGGGTTCGATTCCCGTACCTCCTATTTTATAGGAGTATGGTGTAATGGGATAGCATCGTTGCCTCCAAAGCAATCAGGCGTGGGTTCAAGTCCTACTGCTCCTGTTATGGGCGAGTAAACCACTACGGAGATGGGGGAGACTGTAAATCTCCTGCCCTATGTGGATCGAGTGGGTTCGACTCCCTCTTCGCCCATTGGTTTAATTAAACTAAAAAAGAGCGCAGTTCTTTCCGTGATACTGATCGTCACTCACTTACATTTATGCTAACTCGTATTTGTAAGTCATACGATAGTGGAAAGTTCAGATGTGTATAAAAAGTTAGTTTTATGTACATGGTCAGGTTTAAGTGGTTTCCTGATAATTATAAAAAGACACAGACAGCAAATTATTTGATATAGACAAATGGTTAAGTCATAACACTTATAATGTTACAATTTCGGTTCAAATCCGAATATCATCAATGTGTCTTGCCAATAAAAAAATACTGTCCAAATATCGAAGCATGATTCTTAACAGCCTTCTTCGAGGCACAGTATTATATGGCAGCGTACCCAAATGGCTATAAGGGCATGGTCTTGAAAACCATTGTGTCGGCTTTGTACCCGGCATGGGCGTTCGAGTCGCTCCGCTGCCGCTCTGACCGTATAGCACAATGGTAATGCGGTGGACTGCAACTCCATGATTATCCGTTCGATTCGGATTACGGTCTTATGGAGTATTAACCCTAATGGTAAGGGAGCAGTTTGCTAAACTGTGAGTAACCGAGCAATCGGCGTATTGGTTCAAATCCAATATACTCCGTTTTGCCGATGTAACTCAATAGGTAGAGTAGCTGATTTGTAATCAGCAAGTTGCAGGTTCAATTCCTGTCATCGGCTTTTAGAGACATTAACAGCAATTATTCTTTAAGGATGAACAAGAAATTATTATGTTTTAATGCTAAACTACAAAATTTCACTGCAATCTTTCGTTTCCCTCGATTGATTGAAATACGTATGGTGTCTCGTGTAAAGACTCTAACAGCAAATTGAAGAAAATTCTTTGATATTGTATGCGATCAAATATTTACAGTTCTGTGCGTCCGGGCATGGAATACTTCAATAAGAGTCTTGAAATGTCTGAACGGAGACGTTAAACCCGTTTCCAAAATGTAGAAAGTCGCACGCAGCAACGATTATAAAACATCTTAAAAGATTATTTTACAAATTGTGTTGGTTCTGTTTTGCTCATGTTTTCCTCCGAGATTCTGCGACTTGAAACATTGCTACGTAGTTCAGAGGCAGAACGTCCGGCTGTTAACCGGGATGTCGTAGGTTCGATCCCTACCGTAGCAGCTTACAATTAAATACTTTGGGGTATCGCCAAAGTGGTTAAGGCACAGGACTTTGACTCCTGCATTTGTTGGTTCGAGTCCAACTACCCCAGCTTACGGGGCGTAATTCAGTTGGTAGAATGCGTGATTTGGGATCACGATGTCGCACGTTCGAGCCGTGTCGCTCCGATTAAGGCGGTATGACGGAACTGGCAGACGAATCGGACTTAAAATCCGATGCTTGTAGAAGCGTGTGGGTTCAAATCCCACTACCGCTATTAAAAAGTTTTTAGGAAGAAAGAATGAACAATAAAATTTCTGTTATTATTCCAGCTTATAATGCTGAGAAAACAATACAAAGAACATTATCTTCTTTGGTTACGAATAAAGACTTTATTTATGAAGTACAGTTGATTGATGACCACAGCACTGATAAAACAGTAGAAAAAGCAAAAGAGTTTTATGATATTCTCCCACAGCTTTCTATCTGGTCGAGCGATGGTTTGCACAATCCGGGGTTAGCAAGAAAAACTGGTCTATTTCTATCAAGTGGCGATTTTGTCACATTTGTAGATGCAGATGATTGTGTGACTCCTACTTCATTTTACTATATAGATAAACAGATAGATGACGATACTCTTCTACTCCACACGAAAACAATGTATTTTGAGAGTGGAAGTTTTGTATCAGAAAACATTGGTTACATGGATAATTCATGTGGTGGAAATTTCTATAATCGCAAATATCTTTTGGATCGTGAATTGTTTCCGCACGATGAATTAACTCTTTCGGAAGATGAATATTTTAATGATATCATCCTCAAACAGATAAAGTGCGATAATCTTGAACACTGTATAAAACATTTTGATTATCCAGTATATCAAGTATATCACGACATTGATTTTGGTCAGTCTCATGCGATTCGGAATTGGGCTGATTATTGTGTCAAATCTCACTTGGAATACAAACAATATGTAGCCGATAGATTTAAAGATACAGAAATCAGAGATTTGATTATTGACGAATATTGCAACAACTTCATTTTTGCTTACTTCTTGTTTCAGGCTTTATTATTAGATAAGGACTTGGATCATGCAGAAGTAACTAATCAGATGATTCATTTTAAACGTGCTATATTATACTTTGAAAATAACCTTAGTTCGAGAGAATACCTTGTGAATTATTATAATATCCATGAGGAAGAAACCGAAGGGCTTTGGGTAAGTGCTATGGATTGCACTGGAATTGAATTTGATGAATATTTGCAGTTCGATGAATTTGTTGAAGATTTATAAATAAGGGGCGGTATCCGAATAGGCATAGGAGGCTGTCTCAAAAACAGTTGGTGAAATACCCGTGTGGGTTCGAGTCCCACTCGCCCCATACATATATGATTGGCTTGGCGGTCAATCGGCATATTGAAATAATCGCACTACATTCTTTTTGGATGTAGTGTTTTTTATATACAGAAAGAATCATAGAAAGGAGAATAATATGGCTGAAAACGAATTTGTGTGTCAGACTTGTGGTACTTCATACAAAACACAAAAGGGTAATTTTTCTCCATCAAAATCCTCCTTGTATGTTGGCAATAATGGGTACATTTGTACTTGTAAAAATTGCATGGATAAACTGTATGATAAATACGTTGAATTTTATGGTGGAGATGAAGAAGCTGCTATAAATCGTATTTGTCAGACATTTGATTTCTATTTTAACGAAAGTGCTTTTAATGCTTCTGAAAAGAGAGCGGAAAATAGAAGCAGAATTTCTTTTTATATTAGTAAAATCCAGATTAAACCACACTTAGGAAAAACTTATGACGATACTGTTAAAGAACAAAAATCTGACGCTATAAGTTCTTCTTCTGACTTGGAAGATTTTGACGAGATGGATGCAAAAGCTATGAAAAAGGCTGTTGCAGTGTGGGGATTAGGTTTTACTCCTGAACAGTACATTACCTTAAATGATCAGTTTGATGATTGGAAGTCTCGTGTTGTAATTGATAGTAAAACGAGGGAAACGCTCGTGCGAGAGTTATGCATCATTAAACTACAAATGAATCTCGCACTAATGGAAAACAATGCGGACTTGTATTCTAAGTTAATGCGGACTTATCAGACTACTATGAAATCTGCAAATCTGCAACCACTGCAAGAAGATGCGAGTGATAAAGCTGCAGAAAAACCAATCGGCGTGATGATTCAAATGTTTGAAAATGAACGTCCTATACCAGAGCCAAGAGAAGAATGGAAAGATGTTGATGGAATCATTAAATATATAACCATTTATTTCTTGGGTCATCTGTGTAAGATGTTGAAATTGAAAAACCGCTACGCTTCTATGTATGAAGAAGAGATGGCTAAATATAGAGTTGAAATTCCTGAATTGGAAGAAGCAGATGATGAAGATGTGTTTGATTTCCTTGTGAATGGTGGTGTTACCGATGGCGAGGAAACAAACGAATAAAGAAGTATTAACCGCTGACTCAAAATATGAACGAATAATGGAAGGATTGGGAGCATGGATAAGTTATTATCGTGCGAATCCAGTCCGTTTTTTAATTGATTACTTTGGCATGGAATGGATCAGACCATTTCAGCAAGTAATGATTATGTTCATGTTTCGCAGTAACTATCTTATGACGATAGCGAGTCGTGGTATGGGAAAAAGTATGATTGTTGCTGCTTTTCTCTGTGCTTACTGCACACTTTATCCGGGAACAAAAGTATGTATTGCTGCCGGACAGCGTGGACAGTCTATCAATGTCTTGTTAAAGATAGTTGAAGAATTTATGCCACAATCTCCAAATCTGCGAAATGAAATATTAAAGACAAATACATCTCCAAGTGAAGGTTATATTTATTGGAAAAATGGTTCTGTGATAAAGGTAGTTACGGCGAGAGATTCTGCACGTTCTGCCAGAGCGCACATTATCATCATGGATGAATTTAGACTTATTGATAAAAGTGTTGTTGACAAGGTTTTGAGAAAATTTAAAGCCGGACAGCGTAGACCTAATTTCTATAATAAGCCTGAATATGATGATAAAGTTGAAGCCAATAAGATCAAATATCCAAAAGAGCCAAACAAGGAGATTTATCTTAGTAGTGCATATTACAAATATCATTGGTCATGGGCGAAATTCAAAGCGTTCTTTAAATCAATGATTAAAGGCGAAAGCTATATGGTTTTTGGCTTTCCGTATCAGTTACCTGTTGCGGAAGGGTATTATCCAGAAGAACAGATACGAGAAGAAATGCAAGAGGATGATTTTGATTCTATTGCGTGGTCGATGGAAATGGATTCCTTGTTCTGGGGTTCATCAGAAAAGGCATTCTTCAATTTTGATTATATAGATAGAGTACGAAGAATCTCAAAAGCACTTTATCCGAAACCATATTATGCATTATTAAATGATCCAAAATATAAATATGAATCAAAGCGGAACGGAGAAATCCGACTGCTTGCAATGGATATTGCGACACAAGGCGGTGCGAAAAATGACGCAACTTGTTTTGTTGTTATGCAGTTAATTCCGACTTTAAGCAATCAATACATACGAAATGTTGTTTATCTTACAACATTAGATGGTGGTCATACATTCGACCAAGCATTAACGGCAAGGCGTTTGTTCGATGATTTTGATTGTGATTATATCATAGTTGACACAAATGGTGTTGGCGTAGGCGTATTCGATAACCTTGTGATAGATCAAGTTGACGATGAAAGAAATATTGTTTACCCGGCATGGTCATGTATCAATGATGAAAAAATGGCTGAAAGGTGTAAAGAACCAGAAGCCGAAAAACTTATTTATAGCATAAAAGCAACCGCTCAATTCAATTCTGATGCAGCGGTTTATTTGCGTGACTGTATTCAACGTGGAAAAGTTCGACTGCTAATCAATGAAATTGAAGCAAATGAACAACTTAACAAGAGCAAACAATATCAGTCTCTTTTGGTCGATGATCAGGTTATGTTTCAAGAACCATATTATCAGACAACTGCAATGATTCAGGAAATGGTCAATCTTGACTATACCACTGTCAACGGAAAAATTAAGGTTGTTGAAGCATCTGGTATGAGAAAGGATAGATATTCTGCTATCTCATATGCTAATTACATTGCAACTGAATTGGAAAGAGATATTAAAGATGCTGCCGATGAATACGGCTACGTTACATTTATAAATTAAAGGAGGTTGCCGAATGGCTGAACAAACAAATTTGCCGAACAAAAACGGCAACCAGAACAGAAAAAGTTCTAATTACAAAAAAAGGAAAAATTGCCATAACAAACAGCAAATAAACAATGTTGAAACAAATGCTTATGGTTATAATACTTCTCTCCCCTACTTACGGGTAGTTTTAGGAGACTACATGGATGATCTTCCTTGTTCAATCCATGAAATCAGAAGATACGCAAGAAACCCTCAATTCTATAATAAAGAACTTAGAGATTTAGCATGGTGGGCTTATAGCATAAATGGCAGTGTTAGAAGTGCCATAAATTATATCTGCACAATGCATACACTTGATAAAGTCGTAGTATGCAAGAGTGGCAAAATCGGGAAAGAACGCCCTCGTAATTTTGCGAAAAACAGAAAGAAAATGATTTCTGTCTTAAATACAATTAACTATAAGAAGCAGATAAGAGATAATCTGATGAAAGATGCTAATGATGGTACGGCGTTCTATTATTTTGAAACAGTAAATCGCCCACTTAGTAATGAGAAGTTTTTATCAGATATAGATGTTGAGAATATTGTAGAAATCAATGAGTTGGGTGTAAATGCATCTATAATTTCATTACCTGTTGATTGGTGCAAAATTGTAAATAAAAAGAATAACTCATATGTTGCTGCTTTTAATCTGAGGTATTTCGATTTGTTCACTGCAAAGGAACTTGAAGCAAGATTGCAAGCGATGCCACAAGAAATCAGAGAAGCATATCTTGAAAGAAAAGATAGTGGTCTGATAAATCCTTGGGTTGTTCTTGACAACAACAATACGATTGTAACGAAAGTTAACGCAACAGAAAATCAGCCGTGGGGCGTTCCAATGGCTGTTACTGCGTTTGATGATATTCTGTATGCTGATTATTTTGTGAATACAAAACGTTCTGTATTGGACAATGTAAATAACCAGATTATTTATATGACTTTCCCGGAAGGAAAGGAAAAAGGAACATCTTCTCTTAGTAGAGATCAACAAAAAGATCAACATGAAAAGGTAAAGTCTGCAATCGTAAACAGGAAAAGTAAATCAGGTATTTCTTTCTTCTCTCTTGCGAGTGGAACAAAACTCAACAAGATGGAAGTCGATATAGATATTTTTGACGAAAAGAACGAAAGTACAATTAAAGATGCTGTTCCGGCAGATTTGGGTATGAGTTCTGCAAGTCTTGATGGAAATACAAAAGGAAATTATGCGACTGCAACATTAAACTTAGAATTGGTTGCTGGATATGTTTATACATGGATTGAGAACTATATGAGCGAACTCAATAAATGTATAAATGCAAACATTATTAAAGATTCATCTTGCGTAGTAGACTGTTATATCCTTCCTATCACATTTGCGAATAGGGATAAACAGGTTCAATATATGAAAGATTTATATTCAAGTGGTAAAGGTTCGTTACTTGCGTGGATCAGTGCAGCCGGATTTGATTCCGATGCCTATATTTCACTTATGGACTATGAACTTGAATGTGATTTTGAAAATAAATACCCTGTTCATGCTACATCATATACAATGAGCAACAAGGACAAGGACGATTCTACTGTTGGTCGTGAAAAGATAGATAATCCAACCAACGAGAATACAATACAGTCGCAATCTTCTAATTCTAACGAGAATCCTAAACCAAGTACATAATGAAAGGAAATTGCGATGAAGAAACAGAAAAACATTATCTGTCGGTCTGTTTTTAATCCGGGTATTGCAAGACGCTTGTTAAAGGCTGGTAATCCAATCTTTGACATTAAGCCGAAGAAAGAAATGCCGGATGCTTCTATCTTTTTATTTGAAGAAACAGATAAATTCAAGGCAGATTTAGCCGACATTCTGTCAAAAACTGGCAGTGATGAAACGGTTGATTAAATTCATGCTAAAAGACACGCTTTCCGTGTTTTTTATATAAATAAATTGGAGGCGCACGTTATGAATAAAATTCAAAAAAGGGATATTGACATGAGGATTGTTGAAATATCACAGTCTGATTTTCAGCATAAATCCCAAGCCACTAATCCAAACGGACGCCGCTATTTGAAGATGGTTTTGCATGAGATTTATCCTGATACATCACATTGGAATGAAAACGGCATTACATATCTTGAACAATATACAAGAGACAATGCGGAAAGTGTAAAAGGGATGCCATTGTGCGCTCAATTCCTTGACGATTCAAAGAAAACTCCATACGGACACGGAATGACTGGTCGGATTAAGAATATGCCGACTTTTGAAAATTCTATCCAAGTTGGTTGTTTTGATAATTGGTCGATTGAGGACTTAGAGATTAAAGGTCGGGTCAGAAGGTGCTTATGTGCTACTGGTTATCTCAATGAAGCACGTTATCCGAGATTTGTCAAATGGATATTAGACAAAGTTAATAATGGCGAAGAAATATGTGGTAGTGTCGAGTTTGTCGGCACAAAGGAAAATGATGGCGAAATTATCTATGACGGTGGCTGGAAGGAAAAAGGACGTATTCCTATGGTTTATGACTATAGTGGATATTGTATTTTATCTATCACACCTTCAGATTCAGCAGCCGTATTGGTTGAACTAAACCAAGTGAATAAAGAAGCTATGAATTTCAATAAGGAGGTTTCAACAATGGTTGAACTGAATGAAGAAATGAAAGCTGTTGTTTCCGAGTTAAAGACAGAAATTCTTGCTGCTATGCATGATTCTAATGTCGCAGAATTAAATTCTCAGATTGAGGAAAAAGATTCTAAGATTGATGAACTCAATCAGAAGATTGATGCACTTAGCGCAGATATTGAAGCTAAAACTACAGAAATTGCAGACTTGAATGAAAAAGTCGCAACTGCTGAAAAAGCTACTATTGATAAAGAAGCTGAACTTAATGCAAAGATTGATGAAATCAATGCTGATAAGGAGAAGGTAGTTGAAGAACTGAATGAGTTGAAAAAGGCAAATAAGATTGCTGAACTGAACTCTGCTCTCTCTGCTTATACAGAAGATCAGAAAGCATATGCAAAGGAAGAAATCGAAAAGTTTAATGCCGATCCTTTCTCTGTTGAAATCAATTCTATAGTGGAAAAGATTGATGCTACATCTTATAGAAAGATGCGTGAAGCGAATGAAGCAAAACGAATTGCTGAAACCAACTCCAAAAACGAATTTGATGATATTATTGCGAACATCGACCCTATTATCAACGATAAGAAGGAAGTCGAAGATTTTGATGTGTTCGCATAATTGAAAGGAGAACTCTACAATGATTAAATTCCGTGAATTGGGCGCATACAAGAACGCCAAGAATATCGGTTATTGCAAAGCAACCGTTGAAATGCATAACGGACAGGCAGCGGAGTTTGACTTAGCAGCAAAGACAGCAAAGCATCCGACAGCGGCTACTACTGCTGGTCTTGCTATTGTTATGAACTCTATTGAAAAGCCTGAAATTCTTAGCCCAAATGAGTACGTTATCGAAATTGGTGAATATCCTCGTCTGTTTACTCTTGAATCACTGAGAGGTGAAATTCTTGATATGGACATGGATCAGGTTACTGGTGATTATGAAGATATCGAAGCTGGGGTTAAGCTGACTCCTAAGACTGACGGTACTTGGGAAATCAATGAAACTGTTACTAACTATCCTGCATATTTGGAAGTTGTTGATTTGACTTCATTTAATGGTGAAGGATTTGGTGCGAAGGTTGTTCTTGCCTAATCGCTAAAAGTTAGTAATCGAAAGGAGAAATAAATACAATGAATACAAACATTGAATTGAATACATCCATTGAACTGGTTAATCCTGTTAAGGATAATGTAGTTATCAAGGATGAAGCGAAGTTCAAGACAATGGTTGAAATCTGTTCCGCTCTCTTCTATGGCAACGATGCCGGGAAGTTTGGCGCACAGAAGGATGCCGTAGCTAAAAAGCTGATGTCTTTGGGCGAAGCTGCTGAAATGGGTGATTATAAGGCTCGTGCTGAAATCAATGCTATTGTTAAGTTTATGATTGAGCCGAAGCTGCTTGAAGCGATGAAGGTGTTTGATTTCTTAGGAAATTATCATCAGATTCGTTATGATGAACAGCCAAGGGTTAAGACTTACAATTATGAGAATCTGGATGCTCGTATTCAGGCTGCAAATTCCGATGTAAGTTTTGCTGGTAAGAACTGGATTGAATATCCTGTTGCTACTCGTACAATTTCTTCAGGTATGGTAATTGATTACCGTGAACTGGCTGCTGGTAACTTCGATGGTACTATTGCTGAAGAAGCTGATCAGGTTCAGATTGATATGAACAACAAGGGTGTTGCTTATGTTCTTGGTGTTCTGAAGAACTCTCTGGCTAACAACACTAAATACGTGAAGAATTACGCTACTTACACTGGCACAACTCCTACAAAACAGGCTGTTGATGGTATGATTAAGAAGATGCGTAGAATGGGTAAGGTTTCTATCCTTGGTGATTATGCTGTTCTGTCTGCTATTTGCGATTGGAATGGTTATAAGACTGTTGGTAATGATAATCTTCCGTTCTTCACTCCTGCACAAGTTGAAGAAATTGCAAAGGTTGGTCTGAACGGATTCTATAATGGATGCGCTCTGGTTGAACTTGCAAATCCTTACAACTATACAAAACCGCTTGCTGATAAGTCTGGTTTCGAGACTTACTATGCTGATGACGAACTGTACTTCACTGCTGCTGGCGTGAATAGTCCTCTGCATATTTTCAGACGTGGTGGTATTACTACTATGTCTGGTAACGATGTTGAGACTGGAACAATCAAGACTCGTTTTGATGTTGAGATTGGTGCTGACGTAGTTAAGGGTCGTGAGTTTGAAATTGGTATGCTTGCGGCACAGTAAGACAGATTCCGATTCAACAACGATATAAATACATGGTTAAGTAGTGGGGTAAGATACTCCACTACTTTCCCTGATTAAGAAAGGACTTAAAAAGTATATGGCAAATAAAGCTAACACGAAAAGTGTTGATATAGAAACTACTGAAAATAATGATGTAGTTGAAAAAGAAGAAAAGGTCGTAAAGACAACCACACGAAAACCTGCACCAAAGAAAACTGTTGACGATATTAGACCATCAGACCGTGTAAGTATTGATAACCTTTGCGATTGGGTGATTTCATTTGAATCTTATGAAAATGGTCGTGGAATTGATATCCCCGATGGTGTAAAAAATTATAAAAATCTGACTGTTTCTGAAGTTGATGCACAGGTTAAGACTGGAAATATAGGTTTTGTTGGAACAGATGGATTTGGTTCTCACGCCCCGTTTAAGATTAACGATCCTGTTATTCGTGAGTATGTATTTGGAGAGCCTGTTGATCCAGTTCAACTTACAGAAGATGCAGTTAAAGAATTGCTTGCTATTCAAAATAAGCAGAAATTCTATGATGCTCTTAATTCTTTGGTCGTTACAAAGGCTGAAAAGAGAATGATTGTTCGATTGGTTGAAAGGGTTGGGATGGACGATGTTCCGGCTTATCAGATTGCAGCAATCGAAAAGATTAGTGGAATAAAATTTAACTAAAACATGAAAGGATGGTGGATTAAATGACCACTTATGAAGATGTCGTTAATGCTTTTGAATCCATCATCAAAAGTAAGTATGTTTTGGCTGATGGATTAGTTGAGCAATGGTTTAAAAATGCTGTTGGAGAATATGAATTAAATATTGGAAAGCTAGGATATGACGCTGATGAAATGGGATTTTTATTATCAGATGGTGAAAGTACATTTTTTGATAGTAAAGGCAATCTGTCAAATCATGTAATCCTTAACCTTGCTGAACTTATGAAGTCGTATTATATGCAACAAGAACGCAGACGTGTAAATCAGCTTAATAACATTATTGGAAAAGATATTTCCTTAAATGGTACTGGTGATACGAAAAAGTATACTGCTGCAGAGGCTGATGGCGTTGATAGTAAAGTTGCAGATTTCTTCCAGAAGCAGAAACCTCCAGCATATGTGTGAGGTGATCTGTTTTGGCGAAAGAATGGTATTTAATGAGTAGTCCACCTATTTATAACGGTGGGTATGAAGGTGAAGAATGGGTGAATTATGCTCGTGACGGATTTGATGAATTACTTGATACTTCAATGTTGTGCGACAATGTTGAATTGATTACAAGTGATTTTTCTGTTATAACTCCGGCAAAAGCTGTTGTTCAGAGTGTGACCGAAAATACTGCTCTGAAATTAGAAGATCGCCAAATTCTTGTACCTATTGGAACTCTCACAGGAGAAATCGTTTATTCTTATGTGAGATTTGATGGCGTGGTATGGCTTATTGATTCTGAACCAACGAATAATAAGTTTTATGAAAAAGCACCATTGAAATTATGTAACAATCAGTTAAGATGGCAAGATTCAGAAACTAAGATAATCAAAGAATATTGGTATTGGGCTGAAGATGTAACAA
>ODAJ012177827.1_pt1 | contig 21137 bp, 8 predicted proteins | sample 1539241 | NCBI WGS metagenome assembly ODAJ01 (sample SAMN02144231, study PRJEB22623) | gut metagenome | biome: sheep rumen | host: Ovis aries | place: New Zealand | reverse complement strand
ACACCCTCGGAGAATCCGTGGCAGTTCTGGATTAGCTGCGCACTCTTTGCCGCCACCGCCTTCGGCACCGGTTACCTGAAGATCAACCCTATCCGTATGATCTGCTACAGCGCCGCGGCCGGCTTGCTGTTACTCTACTAAGATTACCCGCGAGCAATGCCTAATGCAGAACAGGTTGGTAGAGGAAATTGTGAGCTATGTTCCTGACTGGTGATTCCAACAAGCGTCCGTGCGATAGGATTCCAAGAAACGTCTGTGTAATTAGCCACTAAAGAAAGTTAATTAATTAGGAAGTTCCACTATTTCTAATTAACTTTGCAAGAAATACACTTAATCAACTGTTAAGAACTATGCAAAAACTACTGACAATGATGGCGTGCGCCTTGCTGCTGCAGAGCACTGCCGACGCACAAAACCGTCACTTCCGCCAGCGCGAAGCATTCACCACCGACACCGTGATGGCCCACGACCCTGTGATGGCTTACGAGAACGGAAAGTATTACCTCTTGGCCACGGGCATGGGCATCAGCTGGGCCACGTCGGAAGACCGCAAGACGTGGACGGTACAGCCCACACCGTTTATCAAGGACATTCCCGCCTGGACGCACGACAGCGTGCCAGGGTTCCGCAACCATGTGTGGGCACCAGACATCATCCGCAAGGACGGCCTCTGGTGGCTGGCCTACTCATGCTCAACGTTTGGCAAGAACACATCGGCCATCGGCCTGATGGCTGCCGAGAAGCTGACGGGTCCCTGGCGTGACTGCGGCCCCATTGTGTGCTCTAAGGACTGGCATCGCAACAAGGAGACGGGCAAGATGGAGGGTAACAACTGGAACGCCATAGACCCCAACTTCATCGTCGACGAAGCGGGCACCCCGTGGATGACCTGGGGCTCGTTTTGGGACGGCATCCAGCTGGCGCGCCTCGACAACACCATGCACTTAGCAACGGCACCGCAGACGATAGCCCGCCGCGTGGCCCTGCGCGACACGTCGAAGGCAGAGCCAAACCCCACGTCGAAATATGCCGGCCGCAACGCCATTGAGGCGCCGTTTATCTTCCGCCACGGTGACTACTACTACCTGCTGGTATCGTGGGACTACTGCTGCCGCGGAGCCAAGAGCAACTACCGCGTGGCCGTAGGACGCTCAAAGAGCGTTGCCGGGCCCTATCTGGACCGCAAGGGTAAGGACATGGCCCAGGGTGGCGGCACCATCATCCTCGAGGGCGACAAGCAGGAGTTTGAGGCAGCCGGCCACTGCTCAGCCTACAACTTCCAGGGGCAGGACATCTTCGTCTGCCACGGCTACTCCACCAAGATGAACGGCGCCGCCCTCTTAGTGCAGCGCAACATCAGCTGGACCGCCGACGGCTGGCCGGAGCTGAAATAACTCAAGAAAAAAAACAGCGCGCGTTTTTCCCAAAACACACGCTGTTTTAAAAAAAACGGCCGCTGTTTTTTTTCAAAACAACGGCCGTTTTTGTGGAGGCTTCAAATTCCTTACTGAAAGATTAATCTCAGCAGTTTAGCAAAACAGCTACTTCAGGCCAATTTTACCATTCCACTGTAGGTACCAGTTGTTGGGGTTGGTGAGGTCTTTCTGAATCTCGCCACGCATGGCGTCGCGCAGGCTCTTACCCTTGCGGGCGTAGACATATTCAGCCATGGCGGCGCCGGGGTTCGACTGGCGCAGGGCATAGCGCATGAGGTCGTAATAGCGCGTTCCCTCGAAGGCCAGCTCCAGGGCGCCCTCGTTGAGGATCAGGCTGTCGACGAAGGTCTGCTGGGTGGGCACGAGCGCCTGCTGCAGGGCTACAGAGTCGGCCAGCGTGCACTCTTCGGGATAGACGGGCTCCGGCAGCTGATAGTACTCGTTGAGAGGCGTCCAGCCTGAGCCGCGAGTGTGGATACCGATGGTGTTGATAAGGCCCGTGGTCTGGTTAGTCACGAGGTTCTCAACGGTGAAGAGTCCGTAGCGCGTGTCGGGGAAGTCGAACTGGCTGACGAAGACAGAGTCTGACTGCGAGCAGAAGGGGATGACGTTCTCCTTGATGGTGGTATTGTTCAGACCGTTGGCCAGGATTTGGAAGGCCATGCGGGGGAAGCCCGCCATGTTGAGTGCCTCGGCCATACGGAGGTAGACCATCATACGACGGTAGATGTGGACGTTCTGTGAAGAGTACTTATAGATGTAACTGGTCTCGAAGCGCTCGCCCGTAGAGCCGTCGATGCGGTAGCCATTGCTGTAAATCTGCGCCAGGCGCAGGTCGCCGGCGTAGAACTCGGGCAGGCCATTCTTCGGCGCATAGTAGACGTCTGGCGTGGTGCTGTTGGTCACGCAGCAGTGCTCCTGGGCGGCAGAGATGTCAAACATGTTCTGCGAGGGCAGTATGCTGACGTGTCCGTCGTTGTTGGCACCGCTGGAGGTGAAGAGGTTACGCAGCTCGCTGTAGTTACCCTCAGCGCGTATGGAGTCGCCGGCAATGAGGGTAATCATCTCGCCCTGATTGCTGACGTACTCAGAGCTGAACTGGTCGTAAGAACCCCATCCGCGCAGGCTCAGCCAGTTGGTAGAACCGGGCTGCCAGGTGCGCAGGGTGACGCCGGTGGCATAATAAGAGTTGTCGCCGTTGCGCTGGCTGATATACTTGTAGTATCGCAGCGCTGCCTCGCGGTAGGCAGCATTAGAGGCAGTGACGGAGCCGAGCCAGAGGTTGAGGTCGCCCAGCACAATGTTGATGGGGAACCACAGCAGGCGTGAGTCAACGCTGCGGATAGTGCCGTAGTTAGGATAGTCGCGGGCATAGCGGTCGGCCAGGGGCTCAAGGTCGCTGATGAAGTAGCGGCAAATCTGCTCGATGCCATACATGGGGTAGTCCTTCTCAGCATCCTGCTTGGTAAGGATAGGATCGGTGACGAAGGGCACGTTGCCGTAGTTGGTAACGAGCTGCAGGTAGGTCCATGCGCGGATAGCCTTGACGGCGGCAAACTCCTTCATGAAGATGTAGTCGTTGCGGTTGTTCTTCAGGGCCGTGTCGGCATGTGCAATGAAGTAGTTGCAGTTGTTGATGACGGCATAGTAGTCACGCGGCACGTTGTAACGGTTGTCATCGCCAACGTTGAAGAGGGCCAGGTCGCGCAGGTCACTGTTGGCCGTGGCAGTAACGTCTACCAGGTCGCCGCGCACCTCGCCAAGGAGTATAGTGCGGTCGGCAATGGCCTGCAGCTTGTTGAGGATGCCCAGCACGCTGTAAGCCGAGTCGGTAGCGTTGGTGAGGTGTTCCTTGTCAGTGAAGATGACCTGCTCTGACTCCCGTTCGAAGAAGTCGGAACAGGAGGCCAGCGCAAAGGGCGCTACGGCCGTGAGAGCTGCGGCAACGCCGCAGCACAGCTGACGCGCGGGCTTGAGGGCTGCGGCGACGCCGCAGCACAGCCGACGAGCGGAGCGTATCTTGTTTTTTAATTTCTGTATCATAACCTTTGTTATTAATTCTTCATTTTTCAAGTCTAACTTCTCCCCTACCCCGCGGGAAGGGGCGGGGGGAGGGTCGTTTTAGAGGTTCACTTTAATACCAGCCACGAAGGAGCGGCTCTGCGAGAGCTGACCTACGTCGATACCCTGGCCGATGACGTTGCCGGAGATGGCAAACTCAGGATCGGTGCCCAGATAGCGGCTAAGAGTAAACACATTGTTGGCCTGAATCCAGAACTGCAGTCCCTGGATGAACTCCGATGCCAGCGGCAGGTCGTAACTCAGGGTGACGCTCTTCAGTCTGAGGTAAGAGCCGTCCTCTATCCATCGGTCGCTGAATCGGGAGTTGCCCATAGGATCCTGGAACGAGAGCTGCGGGATGTCCGTCTGCTGTCCCTCCACCTGCCAGCGGCGCAACATGGCCGTCGTCTGGTTCATGAAGCGCGAACCGCTCTCGAGCTGCATGCGCTGGTAGTTGAACACGTCGTTGCCCAACGAGTAGTTGAAGCGCACGTCGAGCTTGAAGCGCTTGAAGGCTGCCGAGGTGAAGATGTTACCGTAGATGTCGGGGTTGGGGTCGCCAATGACCACACGGTCGGCCTCGGTAATCTGGTGGTCGCCGTTGAGGTCGGCAAAGTGCATATCGCCGGCCTTGAAGTAGTTCTTGTCAACACCGTTGTCAGCCATGACATAGAGTCCAGCAGCCTCGGCTTCGGCAGTAGTAGAGAACACGCCGAGCGTCTTGTAGCCATAAAAGAGGTTGGCGGCCTGACCTACCTGCGTGCGGATGGTGGCGCCGTAGACGCTATTGTCTATATACTCCTTTCCCTCGGGCAGTTCAGTGATTTTGTTCTTATAGTGGCCTACGCTGAAGCCTGCCTGCCACTGGAAGTCCTTCAGAGCCAAGAGTTTGGCGGTGACAGTGGCGTCGAAGCCTTCGTTCTTGAGCTTACCGCCGTTCGACCAGTTCTCGTCCAGACCGGAGAGGAATCCAATGGACTGACGGGTGAGCAGGTTGCTGGTAGTAGAGTTGAAGTAATTGAAGCTCAGTCCAATGCGGTTGTTGGCCAGGCTGGTCTCCAGGCCAACATTGAAGCGGCGGGTGGTCTCCCACTGAATCTCTGTGTTGCCCACGCCCGAGAAGGCGATGCCTCCGATGCTGCGCAGGAACTGTACGGCGCTGAAATAGCTGCGGGCGGCGTAGTAGTCGATGTCGTCGTTACCGCTGACATCATAGCCGGCAGTGAGGCGCAAGTAGTCCAAGCCCTTGACGTTAGAGAGCCAAGCCTCGTTGGTAAGCACCCACGACGCCTGCACGCCGGGGAAGAGTCCCCAAGCTGCGCCGAGCATGCGCACGTTGCCACCGTCCTTGCCAAATCTTGACGAGCTTTCCATGGTGAGGTTAGCCTGCAGGAAGTAGCGGTTGCGGAAGTTGTACTCGGCCTGCAGATAGGCAGCCAGTGAAGTCCAGTCGTCGCTGGTGCCCACGTCGCTGCGGTTGCGGCGGGTGCTTCGCAGATAGGGTGTCTTGTCGTTACCGGTGTTGTAGCCCCAGAGGTTGGTCATCGAGTAGGTCTCCCAGTTGATGCGTGCGCCACCGAAGAGGTGGATGAAGTGAGCATCATAGCGGTTCTGCCAGTCGAGGCGGGTGTCGCTCATCAAGGAGTTTTGCTTCGACGCCAGCGAGCGTGCCTCGTTCTCCATGTAGTCGCCTACGCTGCTGACATAGTAGCTGGGCGTACCGTTGATGGGGATGTAGTACATCTCGTTGGTGTTCACCAGGTTGTAGCTGAAATGCTCGCTCAGCGCAAGGTGGTCGTTGAACTTGAATCGTGGCGTCACCGAGAGGTTGAGCATAGAGTTCTCGAAGTGGTTCTTCACGTCACCGTCGCCATACTCATTGATGGCGGCGGGGTTGCCCAGCTGCCAGTTGTAGTTTTTGACGTAGGCCAGTGCCTCGGAGAGATAGCTTTCTGCCTCGATGTCATAGTGCGAGTCGCTGAGACGTCCCATACCGTAGCTGTAGGGGCTGAGGAAGGGGCTCTTGGCGTAAGCCAGGAATCCGGGAGCCGTTGGCGTGCCCTCATCGTAGGTAGAGGGAGCGCCGTCGTTACGCAGGCTGCGGTTGGTGTTGGCAAAGGATGCGTCGAAGCGCACGTCGAGGCGCTGCGTGAGGTTGATGTCGGTATTGAAGCGCACGTTGAGGCGGTTCATGCTGTTGAACTTCAGCGTCGACTTCTGGTTGACGTAACCCACGGAGAGGTTGTAGCTGGCCACGTTGTCGCCACCCTCGACGTTGATGCCGTAGTTCTGAGTCATGGCGGTGTGGTAAACCAGATCCTTCCAGTCAGTGTTCTGGTGATACTGGTTGTAATAGTAGTAATTGGGGTCCTCGTTGAGGAACTTAAACTTCTGTATACGCGTGCCCGAGGTCTTGAGCAGCTCAGAGGCATAGCCGCGATAGTCCTCCGCGCCCATCACCGAGAGGTACTTGGGCTCGAGGGTGACGCCTGCCGAGAGGCTGGCGGTGATGCGGGTGGCCATCGACTTGCTGCGCTTAGTCTCGACGAGAATGACACCGTTGGCACCCTTGGCGCCGTAGAGGGCGGTACCATTGCGCATGACGGTGACCTTCTCGATGTCGGCGGGGTTGATGTTCGACAGGATGTCGTTGTAGAATCCGTCGTGCAACATCGTGCGGGCGTACTGCTGATCGTAGATGACGCCGTCGACGACGATGAGCGGCTGGGCGTTGACGTTGAGCGAGTTCAGACCCTGCACAAACATGACGCTACCCACGCCGGGGGTGCCGTTATGGGTGATGGTATACACCTGTCCGCCGAGCTGCTGCTGCACCTCGTCCTTGATGTTCACGGCATTGGAATACTGGAAGCCAGTAGCCGAGCGGTCAGTGCGGGCGTCGCTCTGCTTGCTGTACTCCGGCGTAAAGGCTGTAGGATAGAGCATCACCTGACGCTGCTGCTCCTTAGGCTGCAGTCCTATGCGGACGGGGTTGAAGTCGGTGGTGGTGATAAAGAGCGAGGTGCTGAACAGGGGTACCTTCAGTTCGTAGGAGCCATCGTCCTCGGTGAGCACGGAATAGCCCTCCACGCCGTCGGCACTGACGATGGCACCGCCCACGGGCTGCCCCGTGGTGGCGCTCTTCACCACGCCCTTGACCACACGTGTCTCGTATTGCTTCTGTTGCTTCTTTTTCTTGACGACCGGAGCAGCTTCCTCTTCGTCGTCAAATTCATCCTGTGCTGCGACACTTACGGGGAAGGCCATCAGCATGGTAAGTCCGAATAAAATATATTTTTTCATAGCTTACTGTTCTTCTTCAGGGTTCGTAGGGTTACACTTCGAGAGATAATACGTCTCTCCGTCGCCATGAGGCGTGATGTAGAAGTTCTCCTCGTCGGTCCACGAGGTGCCGTGAGGCACGAGCAGGACAGAGGAGATATACATCGTACGGGTGTAGCGGTTGCGCAGCAGGTCGCGCTCGCTGACGGTATTGGTAGAGATCTTGATATACACCTGCGGCGTCTCCTCAGTCAGACCGTAGGAGGCGCAGGGGAACTTAAAGTCGTCGGCCACCTTGATATAGTCAATGATGTCGGGCGTGGTCTCCTTACCTGAGATGAGGAGCGTGGAGTCCTTGGTGCCGTCCTGCTTGTTATAGTACATCCAGCAGGTGAGCTTTGTCGGCAGGCGCTGGATGGCAGTGGCCATAGTATCTACCGCCAGTGCCGGCGGGGTGACGACATAGATGTCGTAGCCCATGTTCGACAACACGTTGCGGATGTTGAACGTCACGCTGGTGGTGTCGTTGCCAGGACGGAACTCCATGAGACGGTTGCCGCCAAGGAGCTTGCCGTAGTAGGGTGTGCCTGAGAGGATGCTGACAGGCACGGCCTCTACCGTCTCGTCGTAGTCCTTGCGGTCCTTATTATACACCTTGCTCAGCTCCTTGATGGCACCGCGGCCGTTGGCATTGGTCATGACCAAGCGGTTGAAGGTGTTCAGCGGGTTGATGTTCCACTGACTGGTCTTCATCACCGTACCATTAGAACATTCAACATTGGTAGTGCCATAGAGCACGCCGCCGGGCTGCAGGGGTTTGTGCGTGCTGTACAAGCCGTCGCCATACTGATAGTAGCGCAAGAAGGGTGCACCCCAGTAAGCCTCGCGGAAAGATGAACGCTCAGCCAGGGTCGACATGGCGGAGTCGCGCAGAGCGTTGTCGCTGTTCTGAGTGCGGCTGAAGATGGTGCCCTGCATGATAGCCAGTCGGCTGTTGGTATAGGCCACTGAGTCGTGGTCTTCTACCTTGTCGTCGTAGACGAAATACTGCTGATACTCGTCAATGAGCTGCTTCCACACCTCGTTGGTAGGTGCGAGCACCCAGTAGGTAGAGTCCTCAGCACTCAGACGGGCATAGAGGAAGTTGCTGCCGAAGAGCTCGTTAACCTGGCGGAAGACAGAGTCGAGATAGACCGTGCGGCCATTCTCGATGCCACCGGCCACCGACTCGTCAGCCTGGAATTCTCTGCGATAGAAGTGGCTACTGTAGAGGAAGCTGGCCACGGAGTCGAGGTCGGCATCCTTACGCAGATATTCAAACACGTTGGGGCCGTAGGCCACCTGGCTGCCGACGGTGTAAAGCAGGCCATTGCTGTAGAGACCATTGACAGGACTCTCTACGATGGGTGAGCCGGCGACGGCCGTGCCCGACAGGGGGGCGTACTTACCGTTCATCATCACCAGCGTGTCGTTGGTAGAGGGCGACACGGAGAAATTGTACAGGGCGATGTGGTTGCGCACGAACTCCTTGATGACGGTGTTGTCGTCGTCGTCGACGGTGCTCTTTTGGCTGTTGTAGCTGTCGATGAGCGCCTTCGCCTGGTCGGCAGAGAGCTGGTCGTTGGTGGGTGCAAAGACGGTAAACACCTGACTGGAGGCCAGCGACTTGTCGTAGCCGGTGGCTTCGAGCACGCTGGCAAAGTTGCTGAAGTTGCTGTTGCCCTTGAGGGCTTGCCACAGCGTGCCTTCATGCGCTCCCTGCTGAGCCCCCTGGTAGTGGTCGTCCCAGGTATCGGTGCAGGCCGTAAAGGCAGCGCCGATGCCGCAGCACAGCAGGCTCGCAGCGAGAATATGTTTTATGCTTTTGGTAATCATAACTTTCAATTTTCAATATTCAATGTTCAATAGTTTACAGGTCGTCCTCCATTTCGCCGGCGCCGTCGACGCCATAGACGCTCTTAGGCACCATCTCGAAGTAGTCGAGCATGAACTCATTGTTGTTACCCTGCTTACCGTCGCTGGCCACGCGGAAGCGCAGGTAGTGGTCCTTGGTAGCGTCAATACGCACCTGACAGAGGATACGGCGATAGGTACGCGGGTTCTTCACGAAGTAGTTCTTAGTAGACGTGCTGAAGTGGAAGGTAGAGCGCGGCGCACGGTAGGCACCGAGGTTTTTCAGCAGTTTCTGCTCTGAGGCCTTGGACTCGGCGCTCTTGCTGTCGTAGTCGCTCACCGACGACTCGTTGGTATCGCCGAAGGCATCGCCGATATAGAGGTCGCTATTCAGGTTCTTGGTCATGTCAAGGGGAATACCCTGAGGCACACCGTCGAAATAGGTCTGCATGACGCCTCGCGTGCCGAGGGCGCAGAAGCCTAAGCGCAGCTGCCAGTCACCGGTATAGGGTACGGGCGGTATGCGGAACGAGAAGTCGTAGTCGCCGAAGAGGTTCCACTCATCACCCTGCCACGACCAGAAGTTGATGTGCGGGCGACGCAGCACGACGTAGCAGTTAGTAAAGGTGACACCGTCGAGATAGCCCAAGGGGAAGTAGTAGTTACGGCCGTTCTTAGGCGTAGAGGCATCGTCGGGATAGCCTGAGTCGTCGTCCTGGTCGGGATTACCCTCATAGCGCAGGCCGTTGCCGATGACCTCGGGGAACACCGTTGAGAAGTCCATGCGGATACGGTCGTTCTGCACAATGTTCTGTACCTCGTCTGAGAAGGCCACGATGTCGTTGACATAGAAGTAGTGGCCGTTCAAGCCATCGTGGACGTACTCGGTCTCGATGGTGGGGTCGATGTGCTGGCCCTCAATCTGGAAGTTCTTGTCGTAGCGGCGGTTGATGTAGCGCTCGCGCAGCTTGCCTTGGCCTACGTAAGCCGACATGGTGAGCTGCTCTACCTTCATCATGGTGTGAGGCAGCATGGTGTAGTGCCAGTCTACGGGGTTGGCCAGCGTCTCTTCGATACCGAAGGCACCGTTCACAGGGCCGATGTTCACCTCCTGAGGTGTCAGGTCGGCGGTACCGCCCACGCGCTTGTTCAGCAGGTGATACTGCATGAAGCGCTTCAGCGGGTTGACAGAGTCGGTAAGGTTGGCAAAGCTATGTCCCTCGGCGTTGACATCCTTGGGATACACAGGGTCGTAGATTTCGCAGGCTTTGTTGTAGAGGGCCTGGACGTCGCCCTTGGCAATGCCATACTTGGCCGTCAGGATACTGTCAGGCACGGCGAAGAATGTGAAGCCATACTTCTTGGTGTCGGGCACCCAGGCCACCTCTTTCCAGAAGTCAGAGGTGTAGTAATACCTGTTGTGGCTCTTCGGGTCCCAAGTTTCGTCTTCCACGAGCATCAGCTCGTCGAGCAGGCCCGTAGCCTTCAGGGCAGCGTAGTAGGTGCTGATCTTGGAGTTGCTCTCCACGATGTCGGTCAGGTAGCTGTTCGACTTCTCTATCACCATGTCGATGGGCTGCATGATACCGTTCTCCACAGAGTCGTCCTTGAGGTCGTAGTAGATGTGTGCCGTACCTTCGAGGTATACCACAGCGTTGCTGTCAGCATCAAAGCCCTGCGAAGTGGCGATGACACGGCCCAGCATGTTAGTGGTAGCCAGACGGTCGGAGTTCATCTCCATCGTGGTGTACATATTGCTCACGAGGTGGGTCTTGGCGATGGTGTCGCAGTCGGCCGCCGAGAGATCATTGACACTGCTCTTGCCTTTCTTCGACAGATAGGCAGCCACAGCCGCATTGTCAGGCACGAAGCAGGTATAGTGGCCATAGGTAGAGAGCAGGTCGGTAAGTCCGGCCTTGTCGACAATGGCATAGAAATCACTATACTCCGTGCGGTTCTTCAGGTAGTCGCTCATCATCTCACCCGTGAACGAGTAGAAGTTCTCGCTGTCGGGCTCGTCGGTACAGCTGCTCACGAGAGCGGCGGGGCCGACCAGTCCCACGAGCGCCATGAGACCTATAATCTTGCTAAAGATGGTTGTTTTCATATCGTTGTTCTCCTTTCTGTTAGTAGTTGTTCTCATAGCTGCTGTTTTCGCCGCTGCTGAAGGCGGGGTTCTGCTTCAGGTTGGTGTTCACCTTCAGCTCCTCAAAGTTGTAAGGCCAGTAGATGGCGTCCATCTTCGACATCTTGTTGGCGATGAGTGCACCGCCGGTGGTCACCTTGCGCTGTACGGCAGCCGACAGCGCCTGTGTGTTGCCGTTGCGGCGCGCCTGGCGCACAAGATCGAAGTAGCGCTTGCCCTCAAACATCAGCTCGCGCTGGCGCTCCTGCATGACGAGGGTCTCCATCTGAGCCTTCGAGGCGTAGTCGGAACGTAAGAGGGTGTCGACGAGTTCTGTCTCACAGACCGAGCGCTTGTTGACCCAGTTCACCAGCTGGAAAGCAGCGTCCAGCAGCGGCTTGTTGGCAGTGGCAATCTCGGTGGTGGCACCGTCCTGGGCTTTCATCACTAAGGCCTCGGCCTTCATCAGCATGATGTCGCTCAAGCGGTAGATAATCCAGTTGGAGCCGTTGAATTTCTCGGCGGCAATGCCGCTGTAGGCTACCTTGGGCGTGCTGCTGGTAGCGTCGATGGTGACATTGTGCCACACATATTTATTGATAGAGCCTAAGGCAATGTTGCAGTTCTCATACAGGCGGGCGTCCATCTTCTTGTTGCGGTCGGCAAAGATGTTACGCGAGCTGGTGGCATTGATGTCCTCCAGCACATAGTCTGACGGGGCTGCATAACCAACGATAGAAGTGGCGTTGCCATAGAATGTATTGACAGCCATGTTGGCCAGCATGCTCTCACCGCGGGGGTCGTCGCTATAGATGAGCTGGAAGATGATCTCCGGCGTGTAACGGTTAACGTAAGAGTCGTAGGTAAACAGCGTGTTGTAGGCATTGCCATAAAGGCTGCTGCTATTGGCACTAACCAAGGGGTAGCCGCCGGTACGCTGGTACTGCGTGCTGCTGGACGAGCTGCCGTAGCCGCCCATGGTGGAGCGGTTGTTATCGGCCCACTTCTTCTTGGACTCCATCACCAGGTCGGCATAGCGGATGCAGTTGTCATAGTCCTGCTTCCACAGGTACATCTCGCAGAGCATAGCGTTGATGGCATCCTTGGTGATGCGGCCCGTCTGGTAGCGCGGCTCCGTGGTGGGATAATACTCTATGGCATCCGACTTCACGCTCTCCAGACTGAGGATGAGCGAGTCGAGCACGTCATCGAACTTCGTAGCCGGCAGGTCCATCTTCTGGTCATCGTCGGTAAACGCCTCCGTGGTGTAGGGCACGTCACGGAAGGTGCGGATGAGGTAGAAGTAGCAGAGCGAGCGCAGAGCCGTCACCTCGGCAATGTTGGCATTAAGCTCGCTCTGGGTATAGGCAGGATCGGCGGCAGCCACCTGCGGGGCGTACTTGATGATGGTGTTGCAGCGGTTAATCACCTGATAGAAACTCTCCCAGGCAGTATAGCTGTTCTTAGCGTCGATGTTCTCCTTGAGCACCTTCTCCAGGTCGACATCCTTGTCAATGTTCTGGCCTATGCCCACATTCTCGCTGCGGAACTCGCCCCAGATCATCATGCGACGCACAACAGGGTCGGCCTGCATGCCCGAATAGCAGCCGGCCAATATATTCTCTACGTCGCTCTTGTCTGTCCAGAACTTCTCCAGGATAATCTCGTTCTGAGGCTCTATCTCGAAGAAATCCTCGCAGCTCGTGGTCAGCAGCAGCGCAGCGGTAGCGCAGCACAGCGAACAAGCCCGACGCATGTATTTATTCTTGATGCTAATCATAATTATTCTTTCTTTGAAAGCGAGCAAAACTCGAATTCTTGTAACTATTTTCTTATTCCTATTTATTAGAAGTCTATAGACAGACCGAAGGTGTACCAACGCGAACGCGGCGTCCTGTTGCGGTCGATGGCAGGGTCGTAGCCGGCAGCCACCACGTCGGGGTCAACACCCGTGTACTTGGTAATGACAAACGGGTTGTTGGCATTGACGTAGAAGCTCACGCGATTGAGGCCTATCCACTTCAGCTGCTTCTTGTCGAGCGAATACGAGAGGCTGGCGTAACCCATACGCAGGTAAGAGCCGTCTTCCACAAAGCGGTCGCTGATGAGCGTGTTGTAGTTGCTCGTTTTGCCATACATGGCACGGGGGATGGTGGTGATGTCACCCTCCTTGCGCCAGCGGTAGTTCACGGCCTGGCTCTGGTTGTCGTTGCTGATCATAGCCTCGGCCCAGAGGCGCGACTCGTTGATAATCTTGTTGCCCACACGGTAGGTGAACTGTGTAGAGAGGCGCCACTTGCCGTAGTTGAACGTGAAGCCGAAACCACCCTGCAAGCGCGGCAGCGACGAGCCGAGGTAGACGATGTCGAGGGCATTAATCTGACCGTCATGGTTGACATCGTCGTAGATGGCATCACCACCGTTGAAGCGGTAGTCGCGGCCGGTACCCTCGTTGGTGTAGTGATACATCATACGCACAGGGTTGCCGTTAGCATCGGCCACCACCTGACCGTCCTTGTTCAAGGCCACGGGAGCCGTCTTGCCGTCGGCGAGGAACTGTGCACGCTCCTCGGCGCTCATGTTGTTGAAAGTAGAGTAGTTATACTGGTATACGCCCTTGTAGCGGAAGCCGTAGATGGCACCCAGGGGGTTGTGCAGCTGAACGCGGCGCAGCCACTCGTCGTTGTTGTAGCCAAAGGTGGAGTTGAGGTTGTTCAGCAAGTACTCGTCCATCTCCAGGATTTCATTGCGGTTGTTGTTGAAGTTCACGTTCATGTCCATGGTGAACTTACCCTTCTTGATGAGGCGGTTGGTGCTGATGTTGAACTCCCAACCAGTGTTGCGCAGCTTACCGCTGTTGCGGTAGGGCACGGTGGCATAACCACTGTTGGAGGGGATGCGGTAGTTCTCCAGCAGAATGTCGGTGATGTCCTCACGGTAGACCTCGAAGGCCAGCACCAAACGGCTGTCGAAAAGTTCCACGTCGAAACCAAGGTTATACTTGTCGGCGGTCTGCTGGCGCAGGTCGGTCAGTCGGATGTTCAGCGGGCGCATAGCCGTCATGTTGATATAGGCATCGCCAGCACCATACTTAGAGGTATAAAGGTAGTCGTAGCGCGGCGTGCTACCTACGCGACCCCAACCCGGACGGATGGCCAGCAGCGAGAGCGTGGGCTTAAGTTTCTCCATCCAAGGCTCGTCACTGATAATCCACTTTCCAGAGATACCGGGGTTGTAGCTCCAACGCTTGCCGGGTCCGAAACGGGTAGTACCGTCGATACGTATTGAGGCATCGAAGATGTAGCGGCCCTTATAGGCATAGTGTCCGGAGGCTGTCCAATACATGTTGCGCCACTCGTTATAGCCGGAATCGAAGCCGGTAATCTGGCCGCCGCCGTTGGTAATGGTGATCTCTGAAGGCACGCCCACCTTGTTCTCATTTTGGAAGTTGTTAGAGCCGGTGTTCAGTTCAAACTTACCCATGATCATGGCGCTGTGGTCCTTGTTCTTAAAGGCGGGAATGAACGTCAGCTGGTGCTTGGTGTTGAAGTTCACGCTCTTGTAGGAGTTGTCGTAGGCGGTATTCACCGACTCGCCGACGGTAAGCGTCGTCAGTTCCTGGGGGTAGTAGTTGCTGTCATACTGGTTGAAGATGGTCATCAGCACCGAACCACGGTAGTTCAGCTGATGGTGGTCTTCGTCCATGCCCAGGAGGTGGTAGTTGATCACCAACTCAGGCGTCAGGTCGTAGGTGGTCGTCTGGTTCTTGGCCAGGTTAGCCACGGCCACGGGGTTGGCATACTTTTTCTGGTCGTCGTTGAAAATGCCAGAACCCGACTGCAGCATGGTGTAATAGGTGTCGGTATCTGCGCCCGTCACGGGGTCCTGCTCGTAGATGCTCATGTTAGGCATCTTCTTGCGGGCCAGGTCCAGCAGGTTGGTGTAGTTCTTGTCGTTCTTGGTGTAGGTCATAGCGAAGTTGGTGCTCACGCGGATGCGCTCCGAGACGTTGTAGTCAAGGGCGATACGCGTAGAGAGACGCTGCAGCTTCTGCTTGATCATCGTACCCGTCTCATGGTCGTAACCGGCACCGATACGGAAGTTGGCCTTCTCGCCACCACCACTGATGGTGACATAGTGGTTCTGCTTCAAACCCCACTGAGTGACGGCATCGCGCCAGTCGGTGTTGTTGTTATACTGCTCATACTCCGAGAACGTCGGGTCGTAGTTCAGCTCGGGGATATTCGAGGCGGCGTCGCTCTGCTGGGGGTTGAAGTAGCTCTCCTTCAGCAGCATGGTGTAGTCGTCACCGTTAAGCATCTCATAGCCTTTGGGCTGGTAGGTGCCGGTGAGCTTGAGCGAGTAGGTCAACTTCGGTGCACCGCGGGTACCACGCTTGGTGGTGAGCTCAATGACACCGTTGGCACCCTGCGAGCCGTAGATGGCGGCGGCAGCACCGTCCTTCAGCACGCGGATGTCGGCAATATCCTCGGGGTTGATGTTGAGCAGTTCGGAGAACTTCTCGTTGAGATCCTGTCCAGTGAGGTCGCCCACCTCGCCGACGTCGCGGACATTACCGTCGACGACGATTAGCGGCTGGCTGTTGATATTGTTCGACAGCGTAGCCGAACCACGCAGACGCATGGTAGAGCCCGAACCCAGGTCACCGCTGTTGCCGATGATGTCAAGACCGGCGATACGACCCTGCAGAGCCTCGTCGACGGAGGTGATGGCCAGGCCCTCGAACTCCTTCATCGACAGCGACTGGGTAGCGCCCGACACCTCACGCTGGGGGATGGGCAGGCCGTTGCCCTGAACGCGGCGCTTCGACTTCACGGTCACCTCCTTCAGCGTGGTGACCGACTTCATGGTTACCTTATACGACGTGCGGTCGATGTTCAACGACATCGTCTGCAAGCCGACATAGCTGAAGCGGATTTTGTCTTTCTGGTTCTTCACCTTCATGGTGAAGTTACCGTTGAGGTCGGTGATGGCGGAGTTGATGATACGACCGTTGTTGTCGATCTCACATACCGTGGCTCCCATCAGCGGACCCATATCGTCGTTCACCGTACCGTGGACCGACGTGATGGTCTGTGCGCCGGCAACAGTCGTGGCCAGCAGCGCCAATACCATTATGATAGTTCTTAGTATTCTCATCACTTAGTTCCTCCCTAATGCTTTAAGTTGTTCTTTCCAAGAGGTCAAAGGCTGGTAGAGCAGCGGTCCGTCAATCTGATGGACCACGGCGTCAGAGGCCGAATAGACAGTGGCTGTGGTGTTGGAACCACTGAACCAGTACTCGCGGCAGATGAGGTTGTACAGGCCGTTGTCCTTGACGACATGGCGCTCCACCGCACCGGGCTGGTTGCCCTGAGCCAGCACGTCCTTGATGGTCATCTGCTTGTTAGAGAAGTCTACCTGGATAGGATAGAAGCGACCGGTAGCAGTATTGCGGCGCATCGACTCATAGGAACTCTCGTAGAGTGGAACCTTGTTGCCGTCGGTGCCGGTTTCAAATTCGTCGGAAGCCATGTCAATGGCGATGGAGTGGTCTTGCACGTGATAGCGCAGGAAGCCTAAGATGATGTCTTTAACGATGGTGCGGGCACTGTCGCGCAGGGCTTTCGTGCCCCAGGTCTCGGTGGCGATGGCATTATAGTCATCCCAGGTGGGCAGCAGGCCGTCATCGATAAGCTTGCGGATGCTCTCGTTAGTAGGCACGTAGATGGTGTAGTTGTAGTTGTCGAGCAGCGTCAAGTTGCGGTTGCCCTGAGCACTCATACCAGCGCTGTAGCGCGAGTCGCCAAGGGAGATAGAGTTCTGCAGCAGACCGGAGCCGCCCAACAGGTTGTAGAACTCAGAGAAGGCCTCGTTCTTCTGCAGTGTCAGGTAGACGCTGTTCTGTGCGCCCAAGGGCATCTGCTCGGTCAAGCCGTAGGCCGTACCGTTGCTCTTGGGATAAATCTCGTTATTCTCGATGGGCAGCTGCTGGTTGTTGTTCTCCATCTGCCAGCCGCCACTGAAGGCGATGCGGCCGTCATCGGTATGCGTCACGCGGATGAGCGAGCCACCCTTAGTCTTGTAGTACTCGTGGCCGTCGGTAACGTCGCCCACGATGATAAGGTCGTCCATCAAGCGGTTCAGGCGGTCTCTGATAACCGACTGATCCACCTCCGACTGCGTGCGGCGGGTCTTTGTCAGTTTGCCGTTCTCGTCCATAGTGGTGTCAAAGCGGTAAGCCTGGATACGGAGGTTCTCGCGCTTCGTCTTGTCGTAGTAGAACTCCAGCACCGACGGATTTGTACGTCCGTAGTAGGCGGGGTCTACATACCATTTCATAGCGTCGTTATTGGGCAGCAGCAGGCTGTAGTAAGAGTCCATAGAGAGCAGGTAGGGCAGGAAGTTCAGCTGGTCGATGGCCCAGTAGATAATGTTCATCTGCGACTCGTGGGCCAGGGCAGGATAGGCCACGGAGGCATACTCTGCCGGTGCGAACACCTTGTTGACCAGATAGACCACACCGTTGCAACCCATGAAGCAGGAGTCAACATCCTCGGGCGTGATACCCAGCACCTCCTTAGCGTCGTTGAGCACCTGACCGAACTTCGAGGGAATAGCGCCGGTAAACGTCGGCAGCATGTTCACGTTGATAAGCTTTGCCAGCGTCTTGGCGGGAATGCTGTCCCACGTTTTGTACTCTGTCTGCAGGTCCAAGCCCTCGGTGTTCCACCATTTCTCCAGTGCCTCGTTGGTAGGCACAATCATGGCGCCGGCATCGTTGTGCAGGTCGTAGCCCATGGTGTTGCTGTAGATGTAGTGGTTCCATCCCGGGTCGAAGCTCAACGTGGCGTCCACGGTCTTGTCGTTGGGGTCGGTTTCGTTCGCTGCGCCATTGTTGCGGCCGGAGCGCTTGCTATAATAATATAAGGTGTATACTGAGTCCTCATTATTATAGAGGCGGTTATACTCGCGCGTGGCCGCGGCATTGAAGTATGGTGCCGAGTAGCGGTCCAGGAGTTCCGACCATTTCGACATGTTGGCATGCTGGCGGATAATCTCGGCCATATTGGGCGACGACTCTATGACGCCGTTCACCTTCTGGATATAGCCGTTCTTGCAGGTGATGTCGCGTTCCACCACCTTCTTGCCGTTCACCCAGGCCTCGCTGGTGCTGTTGGCCTGGTGGTTGGTCAGGATGTCGAGATCCTTGTCGGTAATCGAATACTTATGCATGTAGGCCGGCAGGAAGTGAATCATCGGTGCCGACGAGGCGTCCTTGAGCAGGGGGATGCTCTTGTTGGCACCCTTGAACTTGGCCCATGCTGCCGTATTAGGCATCTGGGCAGGCTTCACAATCTCTACGGAGTCGTAGATACTCGTCGATGTCTCGCGACGCATGCACATACCCTCTTCGGGCGGGTTGCCGCTGGTGTTCGACAGCAGCTCGATGAGGTAGGCGTTGTTCACCATCGAGTTGTTGAGCAACAGCTTCTTCTGAGCCGTTGTCAGCTGGTCGTAGCTGTTGACACCCCAGTCGTTCTGTCGGAACCATACGTTGAAGGCCGAGTCGTTGGTGGCAAACAAGGTTTTCGAGCCGGTATGGCTCAACACCTCTTTCAGCCCCAAGTCATCGGCAAGGCGCAGCACCGTGGTGTAGTCACCCTCTTCCGACAGACGCTCGTAGATAGAGTTGCCCAGCCACTCGGGCTGACCCGTCAGCAGGATGCCGTCGTCCTTACACGACTGCAGCGACCAGGCACTCATCAGCAGACCGCAGGCAGCTAATGCCGCCCGCCGGCCATGTCTTACGATTTGTCTCTGTTTCATACTTTTTGGTTTTATATTATTAGTAGTTAATTGTTATGCTATTTCATGCTAAATGCTGTAAGCGATAATAATTACTTGACAATCTTCTTGCCGTTCTTGATGTAGATACCCTTGGTGGGGGCTGTGACGCGCTGACCGCCGAGGTTGTAGACGGCACCGGCGGCGTCACCTGCGCCATCACGCTTGACGTCGCTCACGCCCGTACCCGTTCCGAGGTAGGTCAGCGTGAAGTTGTCGAAGCAGCACCAGTCGGCATCTACCCATTCGTCCTTATAGATACCGAAGGTCAGCCAGCCGTCGGTCACCATCACCCTGACGGTGTTGTGGTACAGGTCGTAGTCGTTGAACGCCTGATTGGCCGTCGTCACATTGTCGGGGAAGGTGTAGGGGTTGCCCGTATAGCGGTCGGCGCTGTAGAGGCTCGTCACAGGCACCTCGGACTGGTTATTAGTGCTGGCGTCGCCGGAGTAGGCATAGAAGATGCTGTTGAGCTGCTCCATGCCGAGATTATGATAGACGTATGCGGCATAGTTCCTTTCCGCATTGCCACCGCCGTTGCGATAGAAGGCCTGCACGCCTACCTCGTATTCGCCGTTAGGCAGGCCTTCAACAGTCTGCCAGAAGTAGAAATTCTTGTTCCAGAACTCTGCCACATAGCCGTTGGCGGCAGTAAACGTAGTGTTGGCGCTCCATCCCTCGGTGCCCTTGGCAAAGTCGGCATTGACGATAAGCGGCGTCAGGTCACCCTGACCGTCGCTAACGACTTTGTCGATAAGCACCTGACGTACATCGGTGGGGCAGGCGCGCAGCAGTTCGGCTGCACGGCTCATGGCGGCAGCATTCTCGACGAAGGTGGTAGTAGTGTTAAGGGCTGTCTCGGCAGCCGCGATGGCGGCAGCATGCTGCTCCGTGGGCTGCAGGTCGTTAAACGCTTTGACAGCAGGCAGCAGGGTGAGCACCTCGTCCCACTGGCGCAGGAAATCGTATTCTGCCTGTGTCAGCTTGACGATACAGCCATGCTGGGCGGCCACATTGCCGCTGACGTCGTGGCCGGCAGGCTCTACGTTCAAGCCGTGCTCGTCCATATAGCGCTGGCGGTAGTGGTAGCCGTTGGTATAGTTGATGTAAGAGAGGTTCCACTTCAGCTCGCCGATGGGTCGCCACTGGGTCATGCCCTCGATGGCCTGGTTGTTCTCGCCAACGTGGAAGTTGGGGGTGACGGACCATACGGTGGTGGGGGATGGGGCTAATGAGGCTGATGGGGCCGATGGGGCCGATGGGGATTCTGGGGATAATGAGTTATTGGCGGGCACGAGCACTTTGGCCGTGGCGCGATCGAAGCCGTTGGTGGCTTCACACTTGTAGAGCATCTGGTACTGCTGGTCGACGGCATTCCACACGATGTCGGCATCGATGACGTCGTAGCCCGGGGCGAAGTAGAGGGCCGGCGGCGTGAGGATGTTCAGCTGTTCGTCAATAAGCTGGTAGAAGATATAGTGCTTGTCGCCGCTGACGCCGACGCTATAGTAGAGCACATACTTCCCGGTGACAGGGTCGTAGATGACCTGCGGCGCCCAGGCGGCGGTCATCGTCTCAGCATCCATCTCGCGGCCTAAAGCCTCGCCGATAGCCTTGAGGTTGTCGGCGCTCTCCAGGTCGATTTTTACGTTCTTAGTCCAGTGTACCAGGTCGGGCGATGTCATGAGTACCATGATATGGTTGCTGTTCCACCCTAACCGCGAGGTCATGTCGGTGCCGCAGAGCATGAAGCCGCTGCCGCTGTGGAGACGGTAGACAAAGGCGTCGCGCATGCCGCCGGTGACGGTGTGCTCACGGGTGGGGAACACCTCCTGGCCGCCGAGCAGGTCGTTCCACGCCTGGGCGTCCTTGGTCTTCAGGGCGTAGCAGGTGTACTCCTGCGTCTGGTGCATGTGGGCGTAGAGATAGGCCACCTTGCCGGCATCTTCGGCGGCATAGTCAGGATAGTCGGCGGCGGTCGCCTTGGGGGCCTCAGCGGCAACGTCGCTCACCTGCAAGCGGTAGATATTGAGCGAGAAGGGGGGGATGTCGAGGGTGTTCCCTTCGGCAGAACCGAAGGGCACAGTGGCGGTGACGGGGGTGACGGTATTGGGGGCGTCCATGGTGTTTTCGTCGGTGCCCCTGGCCGATGTAAGGCGCTGCACGGTGCCGCTGCCGATGGTCATATTCTTGGCGTTGAGCTGCAGGCGCTGTGCCGAGCTGTTGGGGTTGACGACTTTCAGTATCAGCTCGCGGCCGTCCTCGGTGAGCTGGGCGCTCTGGTAGAGGGCACGGACGGCGCTCGACTTAGGAAGCTGAAGCGAGTGGTAGAGCTGACCGTCGATATAGCATTTCACATTGTCGCCGTCGACCTCTACCTTGAGGTCATACCACCGGCCGGTCTCCGCGCCGAAGTTCACCTCGCTGTATTGCGTTTTCGAGCCGTTGCGGCACACCTCGATGGCGTTCCGCGTGTTGCCCCATCCGCCGAT
>ODAJ012151687.1_pt1 | contig 21142 bp, 15 predicted proteins | sample 1539241 | NCBI WGS metagenome assembly ODAJ01 (sample SAMN02144231, study PRJEB22623) | gut metagenome | biome: sheep rumen | host: Ovis aries | place: New Zealand | reverse complement strand
TAAAAACTAAGGAATTATGGCTAAGAATATAAGCTTTACAATAAAGTTCTGGCGCCAGAACGGCCCCAAGGACCAGGGACATTTCGACACTCACGAGATGCACGACATTCCCGATGATACCTCGTTTCTCGAGATGCTTGACATCCTGAACGAGGAACTCATCAACGAAGGCAAGGAGCCCTTCGTGTTCGACCATGACTGCCGCGAGGGTATCTGCGGTATGTGCTCACTCTACATCAACGGTACGCCTCACGGTAAGACCGAGCGCGGAGCAACCACCTGTCAGCTCTACATGCGCCGCTTCAACGATGGTGATGTCATCACCGTTGAGCCTTGGCGCTCTGCTGCCTTCCCCGTCATCAAGGACTGCATGGTTGACCGTAATGCCTTCGACAAGATCATCCAGGCCGGCGGCTACACCAGCATCCGCACGGGACAGGCTCAGGATGCCAACGCCATCCTCATTCCCAAGCAGAACGCCGACGAAGCCATGGACTGCGCCAGCTGCATCGGATGTGGCGCCTGCGTGGCAGCCTGCAAGAACGGTTCGGCCATGCTCTTCGTCAGCTCGAAGGTGTCACAGCTAGCCCTGCTGCCCCAGGGCCGTCCCGAGGCTGCCAAGCGCGCCAAGGCCATGATGGCCAAGATGGAAGAGCTCGGTTTCGGCAACTGCACCAACACCCGTGCCTGCGAAGCCGTATGCCCGAAGAACGAGTCCATCGCCAACATCGCCCGCCTGAACCGTGAGTTCATCAAGGCCAAGCTGGCCGACTAAGTATTATATGACTCCCTTCGTTTGAGCGGATTTGCAGTCCGCAACAAATGGGATTTGCATTACGCTCAAACGAAGCCGGGTCATATTATAATAGGTGTTATACAGATGAAGCAGACAAACGAATACATCGAACTCATCAAGGCTCACTCCGATGAACTCAAAAGCCAATTCGGAGTGCGGACATTGCGTCTTTTCGGCTCTGTCTCTCGAGGTGAGCAGAATGAGCAAAGTGATGTAGATGTTTGTGTGGAAATGGATCCCAAACTCTATTTGGTTGTGCGTTTGCAGCGTTATCTTGAAGAGCTGCTCATGTGTTCCGTTGATGTCGTCAGACTTCATAAGCACATGAATCCTTATTTATTAAGAGATATCAATCGCGATGGAATTTACGTCATTGGAGAAGCGTGAGCGTATTAAATATACCCTTAAGCAGATTCATACGGCAATAGCCTAGCTGAAGGAATGGAATGAGGATGTAGAGAATGCAGACGACTACTATCTCTCTTCCACATGACGATCTGCAAGCTGCAATAGCTTATTTCCTTGACACGATTTAGCGTCTTATTAAGGCATCTGTATTTGACGAAAAAAGTAGTTAGAGTGATAATTTAAAAGTGGCGATTCCATCAAGGAATCGCCACTTTTTTGGGATGATGTTGGAAACCTGGAAACTTCGGTAACGAGTTATTTCTTTCATCTTTGCAAACAGTTTTTTATCTCTCGACGATAGGATGAAATTTTCTAGAGAATTTGAGCGTAAAGCACGACGCTGTTTTTGTGGTTTGCGATGCGGCTTTTTTATCTTCTGACAAGAATATTGTGGTGGCGCAGTTTTTCGCGTTAATATTCTATAATAATTGGAGGATGGCAATAGACTTTGGTGGGTTGAGTTCGTCTAAAAATGAGTAACATACAAAACCTACTAATGATGAAACGACAACTAACATTACTTTTTTTGGCTGCTGTCTGCGGATGGTCTGCCTCAGTGGCGCAGCCTGACAATGTGCAGAACGTGCAGCAAACAATTCAAACTGCCAACGACAATGCGCAGAACGTGCAGCAAACAGTTCAAATTGCCGATGGAATGGCGCAAAAAGTTCAACAACACCTCGAAACCACCGGCCAGCCGAAAGCGGCTGAGGGGAAGTACATCCTGACGGTGGGCCAGTTGGCGATGACCATTGACGCACAGAAAGGCGGAAAAATACTTTCCTTCAAGCATGGTGACCAGGAAATCATTTCTCAGCTGCCATGGCCGGAAGCTTTCGGCAGCACGTTCTGGACCAGTCCGCAGAAAGAATGGAACTGGCCGCCAGTGGTGGAGTTCGACAAGCAGCCTTATGCTGTGGAACAAAAGGGCGACGTGCTGCTGCTGACGAGCAACGTGTCGGAGAAGCTGAAATGCCGGGTCGTGAAGGCGTTTTCAGTTGACACAGCCGACAGTGCCATCGTCGTTACCTACAGCATCAAGAACGAGTCTGACACTCCGCGCCAAGTGGCTCCCTGGGAGATTACGCGCGTGGCCAACGATGGCGTCATTTTTTTCGATGCGCCGACGGACGGCATTTCTCCTGCCGGTCTCATGAATTTTGAAGGAAAGTACGGTGCCGCTTGGTATAAGGCCGACGAGGCTCCCCAAAATCGCAAGATCAACGCCGACGGAAGGGGTTGGCTGGCCTACTGTGCCAAGGGTCTGCTGCTGGTGAAGCAGTTCGACGACCTTGAAGCGTCGCAGCCCGCGCCCGACGAGGCAGAGATACAAGTGTATGTGAACCAGCGCAAAACTTACATCGAGTTGGAGAGCCAGGGAGCCTACGCCACGCTGCAGCCCGGTGAGCAGCTGTCGTGGACGGTGCGGTGGTATCTGCTGCCCGTCGAAGAAGGCGCAGAGCCATCGGAAACCTTGCTTCAGAAGGCATTGGGCGTCATTTCTTCAGCTGCTTCACGGGGAAAGTGAAGTAAATGTTGGGGAAGGGCTCGTCGCGCAGTGTGAAATGCCACCATTCAGAGCTGATGGGCTTGAATCCGTGGCGCATCATGGCAGCGCGCAGAATCATGCGGTTTTTGAATTGCATGGCCGTAATGGACCGTCCGGCGGGCGACGGACTCTCATGGTGCAGTCCCGTTTGGGGATTGCCGCAGAAGTCGGGGTGGCTCTCGGGGCCAAACCAGTCGAAGGTGCCTCCCATGTCGAGTTCTTTCTCTGTGTTCATGTCGAAGAGGGTCAAATCGACTGTTGAGCCGCGTGTATGGCCGCTTTTCTCTGCGATGTAGTCCTGTTTGAAGAGTACGCTTTTGTCCAAGTCGGGGTAGAAATAAGGCTTCATGCGTTTGTCGTCGAGGTTGGAAGCCCAGCGCACGAAGTGGTCAACCGCCTTTTGTGGGCGGTAGGCATCGTATATTTTCAGCCGGTAGCCCATTGCCTTTACGTCATCGCTGACGGCGCGCAGGCTGTCGGCTGCTCTGCGGGTGAGCAGTGCTGTGGGTTCCAGATAGCCGTCTATTCGCTCGCCCACAAAGTTGTAGGTGCTGAAATACCTGATTTCGAGGATGGCATCGGGCACTGCATCGGTGAGTGTCACAAACTGGCTGCTGTCGTCGGTGGGAGAAACGGTGGGCGTATTGTCCAGGCTTTTGCACGCTGTGGCCATGATGCCCACAATGGCTGCTATGACCCCCATTCTCATGCGGGCAATCATTAAAGTGCGAAGGGCGTTGGTGTCTTGTTCCATAAATAGGGCGTGTTGGTGGATAAAGGATTCAGTGGCAAAGTTATGTATTTTTTCTTGCAAAAAGGCAAAGTTTTTCTCTTTTTTTCTTTGCCCGATGTCCGAAAAATGCTATCTTTGTGCTGAAGAACGTTCAATCCCAATTACTAATAAACAAGCTGTATGAAGAAACATATCATCTTTTTTGCTTTGGCGGCGCTGTTGTGCTGGTGTGCCGACGCTGCGGCCCAGAGTGCAGCCACGCAGGCCCGCATGGCCGAAATTCGCAAGTGCTACGCCGAAGCCCAGAAACTGGCAGAGGATGCCATGAAAGGGCCCAAGAAGAACTATATGCATGTGGATTTTCACACCAACGACCCCAACGGTTACGACCACCGCACTGTGGATTTCTTTTTCGACAATAGTGAAATCCTGAAAGAGTTTGAGGTCTATCCCTGCCAGCTGGTTTTTGTGCGCGACAAGTCGGCCAACGTTTACACCGAGTATCTTTTCAACAAGTCCGACAGCGAACTGGTGTTCTATTACAAGCGCGTCAACCATCCCGAAGAAATCTATGAGCAGCGTTTCTACTTTCCACCCTCGGGCAGTGGTGGCGAAGTGTGGATGACAGAAAAAACCACTGATGCCAAAACCAAGAAGGTGGTCAGCGAGAAACAAGAGGTTGACGAGGGGGCCATGTGCGTGTGGGCCTACCGCGAAGCCCAAGCCATCCGCGATACTTTCGGCGGCATGTCGGTAATCTTCGAATAGGAGAGGGTGGTTGGCTCCATGCGTTGCGTACTACTTATACTGCTGTCTTTTTCGGCCTTGCTTTCGAGGGCAGGGACCGAGATTGCCGACACCTGCCTGTATCCAAAGGCCGACAGTGCAAAAACCACTGCCGGCCTTTGGTCGTTACAAGTGTCGGGCAATGTGAGCCACATGTTTCATGCCGGTCCTTACAACAAGCAGATTCTCCACAGCTACGGAACCAGTTTCTATGACGCCCGTCTGAAGTGGCAGAGTCTGGGGCTGGACAGCCAACCCTATGACAAGGCGTTGGGAAGACCTTCTCTGCAGGTGGGTTTGCTCTGCGCCGACTACAGCCGTGTGCAAGTCTATCGCGAACAAACCCCTTACCGTTCGCGCATTGGGCGCATCTGGACGCTCTTTGGGGGCTTGCAGCTCGACTTCCTCCGTAGGCGGCGGTTCAGCATGGGAGTTGACTTGCAGCATGGTGTGGGCTATTGTGAACACCCCTTCGACGAAAACACCAACACCGACAACGAGGTAATTGGCTCGCCGCTGTCCATCTACGTAGGAGGCGGATTATACGCCAAATACCGCCTTTCTTCGCAGCTGAGCCTTTCGCTGGGGGCCGATTTCAAGCACTTCAGCAATGGCACCCTCGACCGCCCCAACATCGGTGCCAACACGCTGGGTGCCACCTTGGCGCTCCACTGCCAACTAAACCGCCCCTCTGCTGCCGAAAGCGCTTCGGCGGCAACCTCCCGTCCGACGGGTTCCGGCAATGGCCATGACGATGGCGGCGCCTCCACCATGCCTTTCAGCGGTTTCTATGTTGAGGTGGTGGCGGGCTTGGGCATGAAAGCCTTGAACGACCATTTCGCGCGCTACCACACCAAGGACAATCCTCTTTACGGTTTCTTCACCACCATGGTGGCTCCCATGTACCGCTGGCATCTGCTTCATGCCACGGGTGTCGGCATCGACTATTCCTACGCCGACTATGTGTATAAACTCCGCGACTACGACGAGATGAACCATCTTGACGGCTACGACCATTCGCCCCACATCATGGGTGTCACGCTGCGGCATGAAGTGTTCTATCGGCATTTTTCGGTCAATGTGGGAGTGGGAGCCTATGTCAAAAAGCAGACCGGTCATACGGGCAAATCCAACGACAGCCGCATCTACCAGAACGTGGGGCTTCGCTACACGCCGCCCTTTGCGCGCCATCGACTCTTTGTTGGCTACAATGTGAAGGCTCATTATTTTTCGCGTGTCGATTGTGTGCAGCTGCTTGTTGGCTGCCGTATCGGCTAATAAAAAACCGCTCCTCGCCACTCTTTCTGTCGCAGGAAGGGTGGGAGGAGCCGGAATTTGGTAATGCTTTGTTGATAATCAGTTAGAGAATTTATGGTTCTATGCTATTGTTAGCTTTGTGTTGGTGGCCACAAAGGAGCCCTTGTCTGGTATTCTTTGTTCATTTCTTCGGCAAAATTAGGCAATTTTTCGCTTTTTTCATTCCAAAAATGTTTCAAATGCCTTTTCGTTTGAAACATCCCAATCCAATTTGTCATTTTTCTTCCCGTTTTTGCATGAATATGTAAAACACTTGCTATCTTTGCACATACATTGTTCATTCTCACTGAGCAACGAATAGAATCATGACGAAAAGCATTCTTTCGCTTCTTTTGGCCTTGATGGCTGCCAGTGTGGCTGCGCAGCCGCTCACGACGCCCCGCTTCCTGAAACCGGGCGACCGTGTGGCCATTCTCTCGCCTTGCTCGGCCACCGACTCGGCCACCGTCGGCGGCGGGTGCCGCATCCTCACACAGTGGGGCTATCGCCCCGTGGTGGCTCCCCATGCCCTCGCTTCCCACCATGGTTTTGCGGGCACTGCCGACGAGCGGGCTTCCGACTTGCTCTGGGCGTTGCGCGACACCACCATCCGTGCCATAATCTGTTCGCGTGGTGGCGACGGAGCCGTGCAGTTGCTCACACGTGTCCCCCTGAGCGAATTTGCCCGCCATCCCAAGTGGATTGTTGGTTTCAGCGATGTCACCGCCCTGCACAGCGCCGCCGTCAGCGCAGGCGTGATGAGCATTCATGGCAGCATGTGCCACGCCATTTCGTCCATGCAGGGTGCCGACACAGTCAGCCAGACCCTTCGCCGTTTGCTCGCGGGCGAGTTGCCCCGCTATCGTGTAGAACACCATCCCCTCGACCAGCTTGGCACGGCCACAGGCACCCTTGTTGGCGGCAATCTCTCCGTGTTCTGTGCCTTGTCGGGGAGTGATGTCGATTTCCTCAACCGTACTGAACCTCTCATTCTGTTCATCGAGGACACCGGCGAGTCGATGACCAAGGTTGACCGCCTGCTCCACCAATTGGAGATACGCGGCGTTCTCAGCCGTCTGCGGGGCATCGTCGTTGGCCGCTTTTCTGACTATCGACACCCAGAGAACGGTTTCGACGACATGTACCACATGCTCAATTACTACCTTCGCCACTATGCCATTCCTGTGAGCTACGCATTTCCCGTTGGTCATGCGCGCCTCAACAATTTCCCCATGATCGAAGGTGCCACCGTCCGTCTCAGCGTGACGGACAGTGGCACCTCGCTCGATTTTCTCGGTTTCTGAGCCTATATTATTCATAGTGCCCCAAGGCGGAAGCAGCTCCCCTCCCCTCAAGGGGAGGGGTTAGGGGTGGGGTCTGTAATATTGCTATTTTGCGAAATAATACTGACCCCGCACCGGCCTACGGCCACCCCGCCCCTACAAGGGCGGGGAGCGGCTGGCGCATCGGAAGGTATGAATAATATAGGCTTGAAAATTTAGGTACAACGTCGTGAGTTGTTTTCAAATTTTCTAGAGAATTTGCACGTAAAGCATGGCTTTATTATTATATTGTCGTGAAATAACAATTTATTACCGTGAGTTATTCTTTTATTACCGTGAGATATTTTTGTATTACCGTGAGTTATTCTTCTCGCAGATCAGGAGTAGGTGGTTGTTATTGGCCGCGGTGGTGGCGAAGATATACACCGAGCCGCCGTCTTTCAGGCGGAGACGCTTGCGGAGTTCTGCCACCGAAAGGGGAAAGTTCCTTACTGTGATATTCGCTTGCGAAAGGCCGCTGAGTGCCGTGCGCAGGTCGCGCTTGTTGAGGCTGCTCACGGAATTGATGCGGAAGCTTCTGCCAGGGAAATTGCCGATGAAATCGGAAGAAACAAACAAATGGCTGTTGGCTGAAATGGGCAAAATGCCAAACACTTCGGTCAGCTGGTCAAAACAGCCGGCTTTCATGATAGCGGCATTGGGCTCATAGAGAAAAACTGCCTCAGAAAGGTTATCAAAAGAGCAGGTTCTTCCGGCCTGTTTCTTCTCGGTAGATGTTGCTTTGGGCATTGCTTCGCTAACGAACTGTTCCATGGTGCCGTCGGGCAACAAATTGACGCAGACGATGCAACAAGGGGCGGTGAAAGGCCGTTCCTCCTCTGCCTGCGTGGTGGGGAGGGTTGCTGGTTTTTTCTTGACCGTGAGCGATTGGGTGCTGATGTCGAGCAGCAGTTCCTTGCATTCGTTGGCCACGGCTACAATGTGGACGGTCTGTACGCGCGCCTTTCCCTTAGCGGCAGCATGTATGTCGGCTACGGCTTTCTGCCAGTCGAGCATGGGTGATAGTTTAGCGACAATGCGCCGCGCTTTGTCTGTCATCACGGGCATGAGGCCGAGCAGGTCGGGTGTGCAGTCGGCAATGCCGTAGGTTCGTCCGCCGTGGTTGTCGCGCCGTGCCGGGTCGGCAAAGAGAACGTCGAGCTGTCCGCAGCGTTTCAGAAACTCTTCGGCCTCGGTGTTTTCCACCACCACGTTGTTCAGTCCCAAGAGCGGCAGATTGTGCGCCGCCAATTGGCACAAGTCGGTGTTCTGTTCCACATAGAAAGCCTTGTCGCATTCCCGAGCCATGAACGAGAAATCCACCCCAAGCCCGCCCGTCAGATCGGCCATCGTGGTGCATGGCGCAGCACGGACAATGGCGGCTTTATAGCGGGCTGTCGCTTCGCTCGAACACTGTTCCATGTTCAGGTGGGGCGGATAGACAATGCCTTCGGTGGCAGCCCACGAGGGAATCTTCTGCCTGGCTTTCTGTCGGCCTGCAATCTGGTTGAGCGCAAAGGCGATGTCGATGGCATGCTGCTTGTTGGCTTGCAGAGCCAGCAGGCGCACGTCGTCGTTGGCGTGGAGGGCGATGAAATCGATGGTTTCTTGTTTTATTTCCATAGGAACGGCTTGTGTGGCGCTAAAAAAAGCCCGTGCCTTGCTCATTGTTGGATGTTGGGCAGGCACGGGATTTTTGGATGTCCGGTAATCCCCCTTGTGTGGGGCTACCGAATGACTTTGAAATACTTTTTGGCTTCGGCGCGCGAGCGGAGGTTGAAGTGCCACCACTCGGTGCGCAGGGGTTTGAAACCGGCATGTTCCATCACTTCGCGCAGCAGCTCGCGGTTTTTGCGGGCTTCGGGCGTTATGTGGTGGTTGGCGACGAGCTGCGCCTCGCGGTCGATGTGCGAATCGGCGCTCATGTGGTCAACCTTGGTGCCCATTGGGATGGAGTCGCCGGTGGCGGCTTTGCAGAGGGTGATGTCAACGGCCAGACCGTAGTTGTGCAGTCCGCCTCCGTTGGCGGGGTTGGAGACGTAGAAGCTGTGGTCGGTGTTTTTCACCTCGTCCCACATGCGCTGTTGGATGCTCATGGGGCGGGCGGCATCGTAGATTTTCAGACTCAGGTCGGGGCGCAAGTGCTTGAGCCGTTTCTGGGCCTTCACCAGCGCGTCGGCAGCCAGCGGATGGAGATAAGCCTCGCGCAGGTCGCCGTAGAGCACTTTGCCGCAGAAATTGTCCGCGCGGCTATACATCAGGCTCACTTGAATGCTCTTGTCGCGGTCCTTGATGTTTACGTAACCTTGTTTTGCAAGGCTCTGTGCCGTTTTGCTCAGCGTTTTGGCCGTTTTGGTATGAGTTTGTGCGAAACCCATCGAAACAGCCACCAGGAGCATGATGGCAACAGCTGATTTTTTCATATACTTTTGTTTTTCCGTTCTGTTCTACTTACTTTTCTTCTCCCGTTCTTCCTTGCTTTCTTTTCACTTTTTTACTCCTATTTCTTTCAGCAATCGGTCAGCATGGCCCCAGCGGTCCATCATGAACAGCACGAAGCGAATGTCCACGCCGATGCAGCGGGCCAGGTGAGCGTCAAAGTTGATGTCGCTCGAGAGACTGTCCCAGTTGCCGTCGAAAGCCAGTCCGATGAGCCGTCCCTCACCGTCGAACATGGGTGATCCGCTGTTGCCGCCGGTGATGTCGTTGTTGGTAAGGAAACAGAGCTGCATTTCGCCCGTGGTCTTGTCGGCGTAGGGGCTGAAGTCTTTGGCCGAGAGCAGTTCTTTCATGATGGGTTCAGCTTCGTAGTCGATGATGTCGGCGGCGCGGTTCATCTTGGCCACAATGCTCGGAGCTGTGGTGTAGTAGCCCGAAGGTTGTCCGCCGAGCATGAATCCGCCCACTTGGCCGTAGCTCAGGCGCATGGTGAAGTTGGCGTCGCTGTAGTGGGGAAGGTCCTCTTCCATGCGCAGCTTGGCGGCACAGAGATGGTGTTCCTGTTCCTCGATGGAATCGCTCACATTGGCCAGTGCATCCTGCATTTCGGCCAGCGACTCTATGAGCGACATGCCGTAGCTCACGCCCGGATCTTTGTAGTAGTTCTTCTTGTTGAAGTAGATGCGCTTGCCGGGTTTGAAGAGCACCGACTTCTTGAGCATGTTATCAACGTAGCGTTCGTAGTCGTTGCCAAACTTGTTGCGTATTTCCTTGTAGAACGACGGGTGGAACTTCTCGTCCACCTGCTCGGCATAGTTCTTCAGCAGGGCAATCATGACTTCACGGTCGAGTGCATAGTCCCACTCGCTGGTGTTGTCGTCAAACTGGAAGTACTGTTTCTTGGGTTTCTCCTTGGGGCCTTTCACGGGCATGCCGCTGTGAACGCGCATGGCGCGTGTGGTGAACTCGCTGGTGCGGCGGAAGGTCTCGAACCAATAATAGAAGGCGCGTGTCTGCTCGAAGCGCTGGCCGTAGTATTTCTCCAGTTTCTTGAAGTCGAGCTTGTCCTTGAGGAAGCCAGTGGAGTCCTGCCACTGTCGGAGCATTTTCTCGAAGGCTTGTTTTTGGCCGATTATTCCGATGGAATCGATACATTTGTTCATTCCCATGGAGTTTTTCCAGTAGTTGGAGCTCTGGGCGTATTTCGAGTCGTACTTGATTCTGACGGCCTCTGAGGCGCGCATGTGTCGGGCCATGATTTCCTGCTTCACGCCGCGCACCTGCACACGGGGAACATTCTCTGCGTCGCGCATCTCGCGAATGCCGTAGCTCGACAGGTAGCGCTCGGTGCTGCCCGGATAGCCGATGGTCATCGAGAAATCGCCCTCTTTGTAGCCTTCCATCGAGACGGGAGCCCAGTGCTCGGGGTGGTAGGGCACGTTCTGCTCGCTGTATTCGGCCGGCCCGTTGGTCTTGGGGTCGGCGTAGATGCGGAACACCGAGAAGTCGCACGTCTGGCGCGGCCACATCCAGTTGTCGGTTTCGCCGCCGAATTTGCCCATCGACTTGGGGATGGTGAATACAAGGCGCAGGTCGCGGAACACGCGGTAAGTGGTGGCATAGAACATGTTGCGCTCGTAGAATGGCTTTATTTCGAGCATCAGTGTGGAGTCCTTGGCCTTCACGTCCTTCAGCATGACGTTCTCCAGCGAGTCGAGCATCACGGCGCGCTGCTCGTTGTTCATGGTTTCGTAGCCAAGCTTCATCACGCGGTCGGTGATGTCGTTCTGATCGACCATGAAGCTCACGAACATGCCCTTGTTGGGCAGCTCCTCGTCGTAGCTCTTGGCATAGAAGCCGTTGAGCATGTAGTCGTGCTCCACAGTGGAGTGCGAGCGGATGGCTTCGAAACCGCAGTGGTGGTTGGTGAACACCAGTCCGTCGGGCGACACCACCACTCCCGAGCAATAGCCCGAGAAGTTCACCACGGCGTTCTTGATGGCGTGAGGGCCGTAGTAGATGTCGTTGTAGGGAACCTTGAAACCTTCCTGCTGCATGCGTTCATAGACGGCCTGCGGCAGGTTGTAGAGCGTCCACATGCCCTCGTCGGCACGGGCGGTGCCCATGGCCAGGAGCATGAGTAGGGATAGAATTGCTTTTTTCATATTTCGGCGTTTTTATTGGTTGTCTTTCGGGCTTGAGCAGTGTGCAGGCCTATTTCCTGAAGTATTTTCCCACTACGGGCAATCCGCTCAGCGGCAGGTCGCGCTTGACGATGAATGCGATGAAAATGAAGATGATGAGTGTGTTGGCTGCCAATGACCCCCAAAGCGGCAACTGGCTGTTCAAACAACTCATGGCGGCATAGAGCACACAGGCCACCGCTACATACACCAGCATGTCGCCCAAAGGATATTTGATGGGGTAATACTTCTGTCCGATGAAGTAGGAGAGCACCATCGAAGTGGCGTAGGCGGCAAAGCCGGCCCACGCGCAGGCCATATAGCTGAAGCGCGGAATGAGCAAGATGTCAACCACGATGAGCACCACGGCGCCGATGCCCGAGAACCACGCGCCCCAAATGGTGCGGTTGGTCAGTTTGTACCAGAACGACAGGTTGAAGAACACGCCAAACATGATTTCGGCGGCCATCACGATGGGCACCACGCGCAGACCCTCCCAGTAGCTTTGCCCAATCAGGTAGCGCAGCACGTCTAAGTAACCGACGACCACGAGGAAGGCCAACAGTGTGAAAATGAGGTAATACTTCATGGCTGTGGCGTAGGTCTCCTTGTTGTCCTTGTCCTTCGATTTGCCGAAAACGAACGGCTCGTAGGCATAGCGGAACGCCTGCGTAATCATCACCATGATCATGGCAATCTTGATGCAGCCGCCATAGATGCCCAACTGCGCCTTTGCCTCAACGGGAGTGCCGCTGTAGAAGAAGGGGAACAGGATTTGCGAGGCGGCCTGGTTCAACTGTCCGGCCAGTCCCATGATGAGCAGCGGCCAGGTGTAGGCCAGCATGCGGCGGCACGTGCCCATGTCGAATCCGAAGCGGAAACCCTTGAGCTCTTTCCAGAGCATGAGCAGCGTGACCACGCTGCAGATCATGTTGATGTAGAACACCCACACCACGTCGAGCGTGAACTGCTCGTCGTAGATGCCCAGCGGATTCAGTTTCAGGGCTGGCAGCACGATGAGGTAGAGCAGGTTCAGGATGATGTTCAGCGTGATGTTGAGTATCTTCAGCGTGGCAAACTTGATGGGTCTGTGCGCATAGCGCAGATAGGCAAACGGAATGGCTGCAAAAGCGTCGATGGCCACCGTGAAAAACATCACCCAAACGTATTCGGGATGGTCGGCGTAGCCCATGGCCGAGGCGATGGGGTGGAGCGTCAGCGAGATGACCCCCACGAACACGGCTGTTGTGAGCAGCACCATGCGCAGCGTTGTGCCATACACTTTCTCGGCGTTTTCGCCCTCCTTGCTCATGAAGCGGAAGAAGGTGGTCTCCATGCCGTAGGTGAGCAGCACGATGAGCAGTGAAACATAGGCATACACGTTGGTGATGATGCCGTATTCTCCGCCTGCAGCATTGAATTTCTGCGTTTGTATGGGCACCAGCCAGTAGTTGATGAAACGGGCCACGATGCTCGAAAGGCCATAGATGGCCGTGTCTTTTGCCAGACTTTTCAGGTTTGCCATAACTTCCAACGGTTTTTATCCAAAGAACATGTAGCAAATGGCGATGGCCGATATGATGCCGGCCAGGTCGGCCAGCAGTCCGCATGCCACGGCATGGCGCGTATAGCGTATGCCCACACTGCCGAAATAGACGGCCAGTATGTAGAACGTGGTGTCAGTGCTGCCCTGGAACACACAGCTCAGGCGCCCCACGAACGAGTCGGCTCCGTAGGTGGTCATCGCATCGACCATCATGCCGCGCGCACCGCTGCCCGAAAGGGGTTTCATCAGCGCTGTCGGCAATGCTCCCACGAAGTCGCTGTTGCCGCCGCAGGCCTCAACGCACCAGCGCACACCATCCACCAGCATGTCCATGGCTCCCGAGGCGCGGAACACGCCGATGGCCACCAGGATGGCCACCAGGTAGGGAATGATGCGTACAGCCGTGGTGAAACCGTCTTTGGCTCCCTCGATGAATGCATCATAGACGTTCACCCGTTTGCGCATGCCTGCCAGGATGAAGGCCACGATGACCATCATCAGCAGGATGTTGGCCGTCGAGGTGCTCACCACGTCCATCTGTTCTTTCGACAGCCGTGCAAAGCCCCACATGATGGCTGCCACCGCCACCGACATGCCGCCCAGCGTGAGCAGCAGTGTGCGGTTCAGAAGGTTGATGCGCTGGTAGATGCTGGTGACGATGATGCCGGCCAGTGTCGAGAAGAAGGTGGCCAGCAGGATGGGGATGAACACGTCGGTGGGCTGGGCCGCTCCGAGTTGTACTCTGTAAACCAGTATGCTCACCGGGATGAGCGTCAGTCCGCTGGTGTTGAGCACCAGGAACATGATCATCGGGTTGGTGGCAGTGTCTTTCTTTGTGTTCAGCTCCTGCAGTTGTTCCATGGCTCTCAGTCCCAGCGGGGTGGCTGCATTGTCCAGTCCCAGCATGTTGGCGGCAATGTTCATGAAGATGCTGCCCGTCACGGGATGTCCCTTGGGAATGTCAGGAAACAGCTTGGTGAAGACGGGGCTCAACAGGCGAGCCAAAAAGTTCACCACGCCGCCCTTCTCGCCAATTTTCATGATGCCCAGCCAAAGGGCGAGCACACCCGTCAGGCCCAGCGAAATCTCAAAGGCTGTTTTCGACGACGAGAACGTTGAGTCCATCATGGACGGAAAGACTGTCATGTCGCCCATGAAAATCATTTTCACGAGTGCTATGACGAATGCTATCAGGAAAAACGCAATCCAAATATAATTAAGTACCATGGTTGATATGTTTTTTTCTGTTCCAACCGCGTGTTTTTGTTCCAACAGCGTGTTGGCTGTTCCAATCGCGCGTTGTTCTGTTTCAAACGCGCGTTTTTTTATTCTGCCTCCTCCTTGCAAACGTGCGGGGCGGGCAACTTGGCTTCAACTCCAGCCGTCTTGAGCTGGGCGATGATTTGTTCGGCCGATGTTTTTTTCTTCACGAAGGTGATGGCCAGTGCGTTTCGCTTGGCGTTCACGCAAACGTCGTTCACACCCTCTATTTCTTCGGCTTGTTCCTCTGTTTCGGCGTTGGCTTTGTCGGCCGGAATCAGCAGGTAGGCATAGTCGGCGGCGTCGCTCTTGTAGTAGCTCACGGGGGTGAATCCCAGTTTCAGCAGCGCCTCTCTCACACTGTCGCGGCTTGTTCGGTTGGCGTCGTAGCGCACCAGCACGTTGTGGTTCTCGATGTCGAACCCGAGGCTGTCAACCCCCTCCATGCTGCCCACGCTTTCGCTGATGCGGTGGGCGCATTTGGCGCAGTGCATGTCGGCAATGCGATACTCCTTTTCGCGCAGAATCACGTCGTCAGCGCTGTAGGGCTGTGCCTTGTAGCGTTCGGTGGCGGCCAGTGCCTCCATGATTTTGTCTTTGGTGGCCGTCTGTCCGTCGTATGCCACGGCGATGGTTCGTTTCTCCAGGTCGAAGTCGATGTCGCTGAGCGACAGTTTCTCTTCGAGCAGAGTTTTCACCTTGTGTGCGCAATGGTCGCAGTGCATCCCTTCGATGCGTACGGTCAGTTTGTCGGATGTCTGTGCATGGGCGGCCACGTTCATCAGCACGATGGCTGCAAAGAATAATACTTTCTTCATTTTTTGTCTTCCTTTTTTTGTTTACGTTAAGTTATCTCTGTTTTGTCATTGTTTCTTCGGTTTGCGCCGTGCCCATCCTTCTTCGCTGAAGTCGGGCTCTTCGCCTATGAGATCCAAGGTTTTCTTGTTCTTTTTCTTCTTCAGGGTGGGGTTGCCGGCGTTCATCAGCTCGCGCCAGTCGTATTTTTGTCCGTTTTCATCGAAGAAATCCTCTTCTTTGGCTGCCTTCTTGGCTGCTTTCTTGCGTCCGCCGGTGAAGTCCTTGGGATATTTGTCGGCAGCGCTTCGCTTTCCTCGTTCCGTTCTTCTTTCAGCGCTGTTTTCCCTCCTTCTTCCGCTTTTCATCGGTTCGTCGGCTTCGTTGCAGCGCACGTCGCGCCCTTTGTAATTGGCGCCGTTGAGTGCTTTCATCACCTTTCGCGCATCCTCACTGGGCACCTCGATGTACGAGTATCGTCCCAGCAGGTCGATGTGGCCCACGGCCTGTCGTCCTTGCACGTTTTTGTTGATGAACTGCATCACTTCGCCCGGGTAGAAGCCATCGTCCTTGCCCAAATTGATGAACAGGCGCGTATAGCCTGTTTCCGTCGGTCTGCGGCCTCTGCTGTTTCGCTCTCCCCGTCTGTCTCTCCGTTCTCCTCTGTCCTCTTTTCCCTTTCCTCTTTCCTTGGGTTTTTCTATTTCGGGCGCGCTGGCATAGTAAGCCAAGAACTTGCCGAACTCCAGCGAAACGATTTTCTTGATGAGGTCTTCCTTGTCGATGTATTCAAAGTAGCGGCTGATGTCGGCCATGAAGGGCGCAATCTGTTCCTCATCGACGTCGGTTTTCAGAATCTGGTCCATCACCTTGTAGAGCTGTTTCTTGCAGATTTCCTGAGCCGAGGGCATGTCGGCCTCCACAAAGTTCTTGCCTATTTCGCGTTCAATGGCGCGAATCTTGTGTTTCTCGCGCGAGTGGACAATGCTGATGCTGGTGCCTTTCTTTCCGGCGCGTCCTGTTCGGCCCGAGCGGTGGGTGTAGTTCTCAATGTCGTCGGGCAGTCCGAAGTTGATGACGTGTGTCAGGTCGTCCACGTCCAGTCCTCGTGCCGCCACGTCGGTGGCCACGAGCAGTTGCACCGTGTGCTGGCGGAACTTCTGCATTGTCAGGTCGCGCTGCTGCTGGCTGAGGTCGCCGTGCAGCGCCTCAGCGTTGTATCCGTCCTTGATCAGCTTGTCGGCAATCTCCTGCGTTTCCATCTTGGTGCGGCAGAAGATGATGGCGAAAATTTTCGGATAGTAGTCAACGATGCGCTTCAGGGCCAGATACTTGTCCTTGGCGTTCACCATGTAGTAAACGTGGTTTACGTTTTCGGCGCCCTCGTTGCGGCTTCCCACCACTATTTCCTTGTGGTTGTGCAGATAGTTGAGGGCTATTTTCTCTATTTCCTGGCTCATGGTGGCCGAGAAGAGCAGGGTGTTGCGGTCGGCGGGTATTCCCTCGAAAATGGCGTTGATGCTCTCCGAGAATCCCATGTTCAGCATTTCGTCGGCCTCGTCGAGCACCACGTTGTGAACCTCTTCCAGCCGTACCTTGCCGCGTCCCATGAGGTCGAGCAGTCGTCCGGGCGTTGCCACGATGATTTGTGCGCCGCGCTGCAGGGCTTTTATTTGCAGCATGATGTCGGTGCCGCCATAGACGGGCACCACGCGCACTTGGGGCATATACTTCGAGAAGTCGCGCAAATCGTCGGTGATTTGCAGACACAGTTCGCGTGTCGGTGAGAGGACGAGTGCCTGGGTGGCTTTGTTGTCGGCGTCCAGCCGTTGCAACAAGGGCAGGCCAAAGGCAGCGGTCTTGCCCGTGCCTGTTTGTGCGAGTGCAATGAGGTCTTGCTCGCTGTTTTCCAACAAATGGGGGATTACTTCTTCCTGAACAGGCATCGGACTGACGAAGCCCAGTTCTTCAATGGCGCGGCGGATTTGTTCGCTGACGCCCAGCTCTTCGAATGTTTTCAATCTGAAACTTTTATTTACAATGTGATTCTCCGTGGGTCTCAATAAAACATTTCCGTTTCGAGAGACTCTGTTACTTTCGTGTGCAAAGTTACTGATATCTTGGCAAATAGCCAAGAAAACGCGCGAAAAATAAAGCTGAATCCCGTTTTTTGATTCGTTTGGACTGAATTGTTTCGCTATCGCTCAACTTTTTGGAGTTTCAAGAAGTTCAAGGAGTTTCAAGAAGTTCAAGGAGTTTCAAGAAGTTCAAGGAGTTTCAAGAAGTTCAAGGAGTTTCAGAAGTTCAAGGAGTTTCAAGAAGTTCAAGGAGTTTCAAGAAGTTCAAGACAATAGCTTTATTCCTGTAATCCTTTTCGGAAAGGTGGCTCATAGTGAAAACTATTGTCTTGAACTTCTTGAAACTCCTTGCCACTTCTTGTTTACTTCTTGTTTACTTAACTAGTGAAAATTAAAAAAAAGAAGCCTGAATGTTTTTTTCAGGCTTCTTTTCGTAGGGACGCCCGGGCTCGAACCGGGGACCTCTGCAATGTGACTGCAGCGCTCTAAACCAACTGGGCTACGCCCCTAACTTTCACTTGCGGGTGCAAAAGTACAAAGTTTTTTTGAAACAGCGCAAACATTTTGCCATTTTTTTTCTTTTGGCCGTCAGTTTTCTGCTTTTGGGGGCGTGTGGCCGCTGTTTGGTGGCACTACTGTTTGATTCGTACAATGTTGAGCGAGAAAACCGGAACTTCCAGCCTCACCGTGTTGCCTTCGGGCGAGAGCACCGTCTCCTGTGGAGCTATGAGCGTGGGTGTTTGCAGCGTGTTTTCGTCCTCGCCCTTGTTGCTGCTCAGACGGATGAGCCTTGCGCACTGCGGTTTGAAGTTGCTCAGATTGATGCTGGCTGTGGTTGCCGTCTTGCTGGTGTTCACCACCTTGACAATCAGCTCGTTGGTGGGTTCGTTGAGTGTGGCGGAACTGAAGATGCCCGGCGTGGTGGTGGCGATGAGCTGGGTGTCGAAGAGCAGTTCGTTGTCGAGCCAGCACTTCACGCTGTCGCCGCTGACCGTCAGCCGAACGTCATACCAGCGCCCCGTCTCTATCTTTCCGGGTTTGGTGGCTGTCTGCATCTTGCCTCCTTCCGAAATCTGCTCGATGCCGTGCTGCGTGTTGCCCCAGCCGCCGAAGTTCACCCAGCAGTAGTTCTGTGGGTTCACATAGTTGAACACAATCATGAATCCCTCGTCGCCTTTGTCTTTGCGGGCGCGGTAGTTCAGCGTGTAGTGGCGGCCGTCGATGACCTTTTTCGTGACGGCCACGCACTGGTTGTTGAGGCTGCTCTGCGACACGGTGCCGTCGGCGTTGTCGGCCCACGAGCCACTGACGCTCTCGTATCCCTCGTCCTTCATCTCGAAGGTGGCCTTGGTGCCCCAGGTGGCAAATCCAGCGCGGCTGCTCGCGGGTGTGAGCTGCTGTTCGCTGTCTGTGGGGTAGGGGTTCAGCTGTTCCACCGGCACCACCTTTGTGCCCACGTTCTGCGCCATGAGCGCCTGCACGTAATAGGACGGTGTGCCCATCACGCGGTGCGAGTTGAAGCGTATCATGTCGGGGCGCCACTTGGCGTCGTTCTCATTGACGAAGATGGGGGCGTAGCTGTTCAGCGGCACGATGTCCGAGTTGTTCTCCATGCCCATCATATAGACGGCCTCGCCCAGTGCGGCGTTCATGTTGCCCAGGTCGCCGAATCCGCTGGTCACCGCATATTCGCCCACATAGATGCGTGGTGCGGGTTGTCCGTTGGCCAGTGTGCGGGGGTAGGTGTCGTATTTGTGGAAACAGTTGGCAAACCAGGCCGGGTTGCGGTAGTAGTGCTCGTCGAGCAGATCGACAGGCAGCTGGCTTTCCCACTTGGGGTTGTCGTCGCCCCAGGCCACCAGGTTGCCGATGATTTTCATGTTCGGATACTTTGCCAGCACGGCCTTGCGGAACAGCTCGTAGCGCTCGTAGTAGCGGTCGCTCTGCTGGCGCGGGTCGGGCTGGTTGTTTTCGTTGCCAATCTCCAGATACTCTATGTTGAACGGTTCGGGATGGCCGTTTTTGGCGCGCAGCGCACCATAGCGGGTGGTCACGTCGCCGTTGGCATACTCCAGCGCGCCCAGACACTCGTCAATCCACGGCTGCAGACTGTCAACGGGTGTCAGTCCGCCGTGCCAAAGCCCCACGTTGACCACGTAGAGCGGCTTGGCTCCCAGGTCCTCGGCCAGCTGCAGATACTCGTGAAATCCCATGCCGTCGGTGGTGCGGTAGCCCCAGTTCACGTTCCAGTGGCCCTCGCGCTCCTCTATCGGGCCCACGGTTTGTTCCCAGTGGAAAGCATTGACGGGGCTTTCCTGCCCCTCGACGAAGCATCCGCCCGGAAAGCGCATGAACTTGGGGTGCATCTGCCAGAGCAGGTTGGCCAAGTCGGGACGCATGCCGTTGGGGCGGTTGCGGAAGGTTGGCGGGAACAGGCTCACCATGTCGAGCATGAAACTTCCCTTGCCGTCGAACACCAGTGCGAAGCGCGCCTTGGGGTCGTTGCCGTTGGCCGTCATGGTGGCGGTGAAGCGTGTCCAGTTCTTCAGTTTGAAACCGCCTTTTTCCTGCATGCCGTAGGGCGAAGCCACGGTTTCGGCGTACAGGTTCTTGCCGTTCATCAGGCATGCCTTGATGGTGCCCTTGTAGTTGCCTTTCATCCAGAACGACAGACGGTAGGTGCGCCCCTGCACGGCATTGATGCCCCAGAAACCCTCGTTCTCCAGTCTGACGGCATTGGCCTTGGTGGCATTGACGGTCAGCTGCAGGGCGTTGTGCTGCGCCTTGTTCATCAGCGTCACCGTCTTCGACGGCTGCACCAGCTTGGCCTCAAGGGTCGAGCCGTTGGCTTGGTGGGTGCTCCACGCCTGCATGTCGGCCGGTGCGCCGAATCGCGGCCCGTCCTCGAACGAGCGGTTGCGGATGAGCTCGGCATACAGTCCGCCGTCGGCGGCATGGTTGATGTCCTCGAAGAAGATGCCGTAGTGCGTAGCACTGATGTTGGGGCCTTTCTGTGTGGCGTCGATGTTGATGTCCACCTGAGCGCCCATAGCTGCCGGCACGAGCAGCATGCCCAGTAAGATTTTTGCTGTTTTCATCAGGTTATGTTTTTTTTAGGTTGTTTTCAGGTTGGTGGCCGGGGTTTCCCCGGACTCTTTGGTTTCTCCGGATTCTCCGGGCTTTCCGGGCTTTCCGGATTTTCCGGAATCTCCGGTTTTTCCGGTTTTCCCCCGGAATCTCCAGCTTTCAAAAAGCCCGATTTCACCGCAAAATTATTGTTTCTTGGCGAAATCGGGGTGGACAAAATGCGCTGTTAGGTGGACGTTGGCCTTCCAGCGCGTTTTTTGTGGCCTTTCGGCTGTATCCTTTCAGCGGTAGATGAGCGTGGTGAGTCTTTCGGGCGCAAAGAGCAGCTGCGCCGTTTGCTGTATTTGCTCGGCCGACACCTCTTCGATGTGCTGCATGAGTCGTTCCACGTTCTTTTCCCATCCGTAGTGCAAATAGCTCTTGCCGAAGTCCAGGGCAAACTGCTCGCGGTTGTCGCAGGCAATGCCTATCTGCCCCTTCAGTTGTTTCTTGGCGGCGTTGAGCTGCCGTGGGGTGAGCGGCTGCTGCACCAGTCGGTCCAGCTCGTGGCCCACCAGCCGCAGACAGTGGCGCACGTCGTGCGGGTCGCAGCCGAAGTAGATGCACCACAGACCCGTGTCGCTGTAGGTCATCATGCTGCTCTCCACCGTATATACCAGTCCGTGCTTTTCGCGCAGCGAGAGGTTCAGCCGTGCGTTCATGCCCGGGCCGCCCAGCAGATTGTTGAGCAAGTAGAGCGGAATGCGCAGCGGATGGTCCACCGCAAAGCCGCGTGTGCCCACCATCACGTGCGACTGGTGGGTGCCTTTCTCCATGGTGACGGTTTGCCCGCCGGCGCACAAGGGGCGCTCCTGATTATTCAGA
>ODAJ012160975.1_pt1 | contig 21145 bp, 14 predicted proteins | sample 1539241 | NCBI WGS metagenome assembly ODAJ01 (sample SAMN02144231, study PRJEB22623) | gut metagenome | biome: sheep rumen | host: Ovis aries | place: New Zealand | reverse complement strand
TGTCATAACAGCCGGCGATCCGATCTTCAACGTCCGCGGCGAGGCTGAGTCCTGCGGTGAGACGAACATGATGTATGTCGTAACTGTAGAAGAATAAGTTCAAATCTCGCAGATAGTAAAGATACCGCTCCCCGAAGATCAATACAAAGGAAAGATCTTCGGGGAGCTTTTAAATATGGTTGTTGTCATGAGCGTTTCATTTATGTATAATACATTTTGTCGATTTAAAACGATGCAGTGTGTGATATGTACCGACAATCTGGCAGGTCACATACTGCTTAAGTGTTTATAAACGGATGCAGACGCTTCTATATACGGAGCCGGCTGTGTTAATGAAGAGGAGATATTATTATGTTAAAGAGACCGTTTACGACAAAAGAGAAACTTGAAGAAATTGCCCGTGAGATTCCTACTCCGTTCCATATTTATGATGAGAAGGGGATCCGCGACAATATCCGCGAGATTTACAAGGCATTTTCCTGGAATCCGGGATTCCGTGAGTATTTTGCGGTAAAGGCAGAGCCGAACCCGGTCATCTTAAAACTCCTCAAGGAAGAGGGCTGCGGCTGTGACTGCTCATCACTGACAGAGCTCATGATGTCCAAAGCCATCGGCTGCAGCGGCGAACTGACTATGTTCTCCTCCAACGATACGCCGGATGAAGAATATGTCTATGCCAATGATATGGGCGCAATAATAAATCTTGATGATTTTACGATGATAGAGTCATTTGCCAAAGCGGTGGGAAAATTCCCGAAGACAATGTGCTGCCGCTACAATCCGGGCGGGATCTTTAAGGTCAGCAACGGCATCATGGACAGCCCCGGAGACGCGAAATACGGCATGACAACGTCTCAGCTCTATGACGCATTCAAGATACTTAAGCTGAACGGCGTTGAGAATTTCGGCATCCACAGCTTCCTTGTCAGCAATGCGGTCACTAACGACTATTATCCGATGCTGGCCAAGCTCCTTTTTGAGCTCGCCGTTGAAGTTCAGCGCGAGACAGGATGCCATATCACGTTCATCAACCTCTCCGGCGGCGTAGGCATCCCCTACAAGCCGGGGCAGGAGAAAAGTGATATCATGGCTATCGGTGAAGGTGTCCGCAAGGCTTATGAAGAGATCCTCGTGCCCGCAGGCATGGGTGACATCGCAATCTATGCTGAGATGGGACGCTTTGTCACAGGCCCGTACGGCGCGCTTGTCACACGCGCGATCCACGAGAAGCATACACATAAAGAGTACATCGGCGTAGACGCCTGCGCGGTCAACCTGATGAGACCCGCTATGTACGGCGCTTATCATCACATCACAGTCATGGGCAAGGAGGACGCTCCTTTCACGAACATGTACGACGTGACCGGTTCTCTCTGTGAGAACAACGATAAGTTCGCAGTGGACCGCATGCTTCCGAAGATCAACATGGGTGATCTGATTTATATCCATGATACGGGAGCCCACGGATTCGCCATGGGATACAATTACAACGGCAAGCTCCGTTCCGCTGAGGTCCTTCTGCATGAGGACGGCAGTTATGAACTGATTCGCCGAGCCGAGACACCGAAGGATTATTTTGCTACGTTCAGCAACCTGCCGGTGTATAACGAGCTTATGGCTGAGGCTGATGCCAAGTAAAAAGAGTGAAAATAACAGGGATTCGGAAAAATTTGGCCAGATGCCATTTGCCCGAATCCCTCATATAGTCTTGAAAGATAGATTAAGTAAAACGGGGAATCCGCATTTTAGCGAATTCCCCGTTTTTTCTGCCGGCGGTGGGGCTCGAACCCACACATCCGTACGGATAACAGATTTTGAGTCTGTCTCGTCTGCCAGTTCCGACACGCCGGCTCAGCACCAATTATAATAGCAGATTTAAAAGTTATTGTCTACAATTTTGTTTTTTAATCTCTGACGCAGAGTACTTGCGGCTGGCTTTAGACGTGAGCCGTATGCTCAAGACGAGATGCGTCCCTTAACTGTCACCCTGGATAACGCATCTTAAAAAACTACCACGTAAATGGCAGGATATTATGGACTTTCAAAAAATCCATTTACATAATATCCCTTATCTGATACTCTTTTACCACCAAATAAGGCAAATCTACCTAACATTCCCAAACTATATTTCCCGAACAATTTTATAGGGCTGAAGACCTGCCCGAAGGCTTCAGCACAATGACGCACATGGATACCCGAATCCATAGGCTGTATTTTCTATACCCTTTTTTCGACTCTGGCGCAGGGAATTCATATCTCCTGTCATGAGACAAGTGGCAGCAAAATAAAACCAAAAAATTTTACAGGACGCCTATATGAAAATTCATGAAAAATCACTTACCTGTCTGGCCGTTATATTCACGCTCATTCTGGTCACATCTGCCGGTGCCTATCTGGTCTACCGCGCGTGGGATTACTGGTCTGCGGATCAGACGTATGCCGACATTGGAAGAAACGCGGTTCAGAAAGTAAAAGTGAAAGGATCGCCGAACAGAGATAATGAAGCATTAACGTCGAAAAAAAGCACTCCCGGCAGAGATGGATACGGACAGAATGACGGTACAGCCGAAAGCTATGATGCTGACAAAAGCAGACATGATAGCACAGATGAAAGCAGCGAGCCAGAAATAATCGACGGAATCACAATACCTGATAAGCCTGCCATAGATTGGGATGAGCTCACTAAGTCCGGAAAAGACATTGTCGCCTGGCTCGATATTCCGGTGCTTGGAATCGCTTACCCGGTAGTTCAGGGGGACGATAATGAATTCTATCTTCATCATCTTCCGAACGGTGAATATAAAAATGCCGGTTCTCTATTCATGGAAGCGGCAAACAGCCCGGATCTGACAGATATTAATACTGTCATCTACGGACACAACATGGATAACGGCAGTATGTTCGGCAAGTTCAGGAACTTGACCGGGGATGATTATGAAAAGCAGCCTTTCCTGTGGCTGTGTACGAGAGAGAAGACCGGTCTTTATAAAATGATTTCTCTGCATATATCTCGTGTTGACGATGAAAGCTACACGTTATTCGAACCGGATGAAGCTGCAGCAGGAGAAGGTCTTCTTGAACATGCGGACAGAACTGTTTTCGAGTGGATCCATAGTGAGAACCGGAGGTCTTACATAAACATGACGATTCCCAGGTCCGCCTTTAGCCGGGTCGTCACTTTCAGCACCTGCGCCTCCTACAGTGATGAGCGCCGGGTCCTGCAGGCTATACTTGTTCGCGAATATGATCGGAGGACAGACACTTGAAAAATTTATATGAGCTTATTGCCAATCTGACAGCGCGACCTCCCTGACATAACATAAGAGGCGTTATCTTTCCGGAGAATTAATCGCAATATTTCAAAAGGTTAATTGCTGAAGCAGTACCGGAGAGAATTATATAATGCAGCTGCACAACTCCCAATATTACGAAAGGAACTCAGACCATGTATTTAAAAAAGCTTTGGAGAAGTATAATCGCCCTGATTATAGCAATACTCTGTGTCACAGGCAATTCAGCCGCAGACATATGGGCTGCCGGATCATACAACCTTCATCTTGTGAACAGCCTTCGCAACACAGATGCGCTGTATAACGATTTTGCAGTGAAAAACAACCTTTCAATCGGTTATATAACAAACCTGAAGTCACCAGTATGGAAGGTCATTAACAGCAACTTTAAGACTGTCACATCGGGTGCGATGACGTATTTATATACATCGCCGACCGGCATACCGAAAGAGGCTGGAAAATCTCACGCGGCCACATGGACGAACGTAGCCAGTATTACATACAGAGACGCGGGCTACTATGGTAAGGATAAGAACAATAAGTTCGATATTGTTTTCACTCTGACGAAGGTCGTGACAATGAAGCCTACATATACAGCTGATATTGTGACTTCCGCGCCGTACTACACGGTTGCGATTACAGATAATTCTACAGGAATCATATGTTCCAACTCATATGTGCGGAACTCAGACTTTACGATGACCGCAATATGCCCCGGTCCTTTCACAATAGAAAACTGGAGCATCAAAATTCTTGACAAAAACGGAAATAAACTACCCAAAGTGCTTTTGACACAGACATACAGGGATATTGATATACCCCATGTGTCAAACGATTCTTCATTTGACACATTCAATGAAAGTTTCTATTTCAAAAGCGGTTACGCGAATGATACATATGTACTGAATAAGAATCTGCTCGCCATACATGACAGGGATGGAAAATCGAACGCAATGTATGAGGCAACAGAAGGCCACTTTGGCGATCTTGATACAGATGACCAGCGTACATGGGTCGTCGCTGCTATGCTGGGAGGAGAAGCTCAGCTCGAATGGACAGGCCAGGGCTGCGGCAGTTTTATAGCAAATACTGTTTTTAAAGAGTATCCCGACATGCCGAAACCGGTCAAGGCGGCAGATAAGGAGTATGTGAAGGCAAATGAAGTGGTCGAATACACCGTCACAGAAGATTTTCCGGTCATCAACCCATCGAACTGCCCGAAAGCCGTCACAGTTACAGACACATTTGACAATTGTCTCGCAGTAGGAAAAAATATAAAAGTGACTTGCGGCGGAAAAGATGTCACTGACTCCTGGACGGTCAGGATCGAAGGCCAGAAGGTGACGATGACTGCCGACAAACCCGGGACTGTCGAAGGACGCCATGTGTTTAAAATTCCTGTCACTGTAAGAGATGAAAAACTGGACGGCAAGACGCTGGTAGTAAAGGACGGCAAGACTTACGCCGAGATTCCCAATACGGCATATATAAGAGTTAAGGACCAAAATGATAAGAATATTGACCTCGAAACACCAAAAATAATTATTCTGGAAGAAGGTTCTTCAATCAGTCTGGCAAAGGATGTGGACCGGTCTAAAATAGATAGTGCTCAGGCAGGAGACATTTTGAAATACAGTTTCCGGATCAAGAACACAGGAAGACTTACTCTGCATGAAGTTGCCCTTGCTGATACCCTGCCGGTCAAAGATCTGAAAATTGACTGGAAGTCAAGCACGGATGAAACATCAGATGAGGGAGTTCTTGTTCCCGGCGAAGAGGTGACAGCGTCGGCCGTTTATGAGCTGACCACCGAAGATATCGCTGCGGGAAAGGTCATAAATACAGCCTCGGCTTCGGGTCTCGACCCAAAAGATACTAAAGTATCGGATAAAGATGACGCAGAGACTGAGTTGACCGCAGAACCTTCCATCTCGCTAAGCAAGACAGCAGATCCCCAAAAAATGACTGACCCGTCTGCAGGAGATCTCATTTCCTACAATTTTGTGATTGCAAATACCGGAAAAACTCCGCTCACAGATATTAAATTTCAGGATGACCATGAACTGATCGATCTTACATGGAGCGCGGATCTCGCAGGCACAGAGCTTGGAATCGGCGACAAAATCGAGGGGCATGCATCATATCGGCTGAACCAAAGTGATATTGACGCAGGATCTGTATTGAATAAAGCTTCGATCACAGCAGTCGGAGGCAACGGTAAGACAGTGACGGACCTGGCAGAGGATACAACAATTATTGAAACCACACCGGCCATACAGCTCAAGAAGACTACCCCCGAAGCGGTTCTTTCCGATGTGCGGGCGGGAGATACGGTCGTCTGGAATTTCGAGCTCAAGAATACAGGCTTTAATACCCTTAAGAACGTGAAGATCGCCGATCATCTTGCAGGCGTCAGTGAGATCACTTACGACTGGAAGGGAAGCTCTGACAGCGGAACCGGGACGGGAATACTGTCACCGGGCGAAACTGTGAGAGCGACAGCGACATACGCGCTCACCGGTGATGATATCGTCGCCAAAGAGCTGACCAACTCTGCAACAGGAAAAGGTACAGATCCGAAAGGAACGGAGGTGACATCGGATTCAAGTGCCAAAGTAAAGATCAAGTATAAGCCTTCGCTCAAAATAGAAAAGAAGGCTGATCCCGTTAACTACACAGGAGCGAAGGCCGGAGACGTGATCACGTATATGCTCAGTCTCACAAATGACGGAAATGTTGATCTGACTGACGTTGAACTTGCCGATCTAAAGGAAGGAGTAGTAGTAAAAGAATACAACTGGCCGACAAGGGAAGGTTTCCTCGCAGCAGGCGAGACAGTGAGCGCGACCGCGGAGTATGTACTGACGCAGGAAGATATTGACGTGACGACGCTTGAAAATGAAGCGTCTGGTAAAGGTAAGGCTCCGGATGGCACATGGGTGTATGACAAAGTTCCGAATACGATCACGAAGGAGCTGAATCCTCAGATAACCCTGGTAAAAGATGTCGATATCAATGAGATCACTGAGGCAAAAGCGGGAGATATCCTGACTTATAAGGTAACGGTCACCAACACGGGCGACGTGACACTTCACGATGTGATTCTTACTGACAGTATGGAGAATGTCCTTACAGATGTCGTATACGACAAAGAGACAGAAACGCTCGCTCCGCTGGAGAATTTTGTTATGACAGCAAAGTATACAGTCACTCAGGACGACATCAATAATGGCATTGTGACGAATGCAGCGATTGTAACCGCGAAGGATCCCGAAAATACAGAGGTTTCCTCCCAGGATGAAGTGAACACTAAACTTGGGCAGAGGGCTTCATGCGCGGTCACGAAGAAGGTGTCCGTCACAAAAATTTCTTCAACAGATGCAAGAGCCGGATATGAGATCAGATATGAATTCTCAGCTTCGAACACCGGGAATACGACTCTAACGGATGTGACATTTGCGGATGAGATGCTGGAGTCAAAAGGTTCACAGATAACGTGGGACTGGTCAGACGCAGGCATCCTTCTTCCCGGTGAAACAATAAGCGGTCACGCGGTCTATGCGTTGACCCAGGAAGATATAAATGCAGGCGAGCTGACTAATGTTGTGATCATGAACGCGAAGGATCCGAAAGGGAATCCGCTCGAACCTGCCCGGGCCGAAGTCAAGACGATCATAGAGAAGAATGCTTCCCACAAAATTGTAAAGTCAGTCGACAAAGAGAATATTGAAAAGGCTAAAGCCGGAGATACCTTAAGTTATACGATGGTCTATACGAATACAGGGAATATGGTTCTCAGAGATATATCATTTACCGATGAAATGCTTAAGGAAGCCGGCATCGATATACAGTGGGACTGGTCAGATACAGCATCAAGGGGCGAGTCAAAGACACTTATACCCGGCGAGTCCGTCACAGGCCAGGCGGCATATAAGATCACACAGGCAGACATAGACGCAGGGAAAATCACTAACCTTATCACGGCTTATGCCTCTGATTCCGAGGGAAATCCGCTTGAGCCTGCTGTAAGTGAAGTAACGACGCAGGTTACGCAGACGAGTAAGATTAATGTAAAAAAGAGCGTAGATAAGGTGTCGCTCAACAACCCGAAGGAAGGGGCGGTGCTTACTTACAACTTCACTATTGCAAATGAAGGCTGCACAACCCTGAAGGACATTAAGCTAATTGACTCCCTGTCCGGGCACGGTCTTTCCGAAATCAAGATGAATTATCCTGACATTTCACAGGAGCTTAAGCCCGGCAGTATGATGACAGCTTCCGCCACATACGCCCTGACGTCTGCGGATATCAAGGCCGGCAAGGTAGTGAACTCCGCGTATGTAACTGCCAGAGATCCCTCTAAGAAAGACGTGACGTCGAAAAAATCAGAGGTGACAACGAAGGTCATTGTCCCCGTGACACCCACGCAGGCTCCGACTAATACTCCGAGTCCGGTCCCGACGATTCAGCAGGTCAGATATTCTACCCAGACGGTGACGTCACCGAAGACGGGTGATAATACAGCGGGGATTATTTTTGCACTCATTGTCCTTGCAATATCGCCTGTACTGTTCACAATCCTCATCAAAAAATATCAAAATGCCGGAAAGACACGCTGAAATCGTTTCTGAATGAGTAAGACCGGCGACTGAGAGAAATGGCTTAAGGACATTTCTCTCTTTTATTTGTAAATGAAGTTCGAATTGTGTTGCTATATCTCGCGGAATGAAACTATAATTAATGTGTATGTCTTCGAACTTGTCTTATCATGCCATAGCGGGCGGGAGTAAAATATGGACTGCAAGGAAGCAAAGAACAGGGTAAACGGCTATATAGAGGGTACGCTTACGAACAAAGAGTGTTCGGAGTTCATTGAGCATGTCCGCTCATGTCCCGACTGCTATGAAGAGCTTGAGACATATTTCATTATTGGCTACGCGCTGGATTATCTGGATTCCAAAGATGGTATGGAACGGTCTTTTGATATGAATAAGCTGTTGGAAGACGACCTGTGCAGGTGTGAGAGGCGAATTTCAGGTTCAAAACTCATGAAAAACCTGACCAGGGTATGCGTGACTATATCAGAATTGAGCCTTGCTATCGGATTCGCAGTCACTGCTATTCCCGGAGCTGAAGAATTCGTTATCAATCTTCTGAAACTGTTCAAGGCCCAGTGACTTTCATTTTCACTGATGAGAATAATCGTTGATTTTTATGCGCGTGCTGCATAAGACTCCGACTTATGAACCGAAAGGACAACACATATGAATAAGAAGATACTGCTTGTTGACGGATACAGTATACTGTTTCGGGCTTTTTACGGAATGCCGCTCACGATGACTACCCCGGACGGCGTTCACACCAATGCTGTTTACGGATTTTTGGCTATTCTTCGCAAAGTGATAGAGGAAGAGCAGCCGGATTACATCGCAGTCGCTTTCGATAAGAAAGCACCTACTTTCCGGCACAAGATGTATGAGGCCTATAAAGGAAACCGTCAGGCAGCTCCGCCGGAATTTCATGAGCAGGTTCCTCTCGTCAAGGAACTTCTTGAGTCTATGGATATTACACACCTATCTCTTGAGGGGTGGGAGGCTGATGACATTCTTGGCACGCTGTCAAGAAAAGCGGAGGCGGAGGGCATTGACGTCTCACTGGTATCAGGTGACCGGGATCTTCTTCAGGTCGCGACAGACAAGACTGAGATCATTATCCCGAAGACCTCCAAAGGCCAGACGACTTACGAGCATTACTATGCATCTGACGTCTACGAATCACTTGGGGTCACGCCTCTTGAATTCATCGATATGAAGGCCCTTATGGGAGATTCCTCAGATAATATACCGGGCCTTCCCGGCGTCGGCCCGAAAACTGCGTCGGCAATCATCAGCACCTACCATTCAATTGAAAACGCTCATGAACATGTGGATGAGATAAAACCGAAGAAAGCTCAGACCGCGATGCGCGAGCACTTTGATCTCGCTGTCCTGTCAAAGGATCTGGCAACGATACGTCTGGATGTTCCGATTGATGTCAACATTGAAGATCTTACTGTGAAAAACATTTACAATGAGAGATCTTACGATGTCATAAAAAAATTGAATTTCAAGTCCCTCTTTAAGTTCTTTGAAAGCGAAGCGGCGGATAAAGTCCCGGAAGCAGTGGTAAGCGTTGTTACCGGCAAGTCCGAGTGCGAGAGTGTGTATGCCGGTGCATTCTTCTTCCTCATGAATCCCTCTTCAAAGGGAAAGACAATAGGCCTTGATGTCGTATGTGAACGCCATGAGGCATATGCGTACGGCCTGGCCTACGATAATAAATACTACGGAATCGCTGTCAGCGATGATATTTCAGCTGATTATATTTCTCAAAAGAGCAGAGATCTGATACTCGACGCCGCTAAGAACGGTGTTCGTGTCGCTTCCTGCAACGGTAAATCCCTCCTGAAGCTTACCGGGATCCCAAAGGCGGATACACTCTTTGACTGCATAGTAGCTGCCTACCTTATCGATCCCCTGAAATCTGACTGGAAATATGACGATGTGGCATCCGGCTATCTTCACACATCGGTGAAATCCGAGGAAGAATTGATCGGCAGGAAGGGACCCGGCGCGTTCATTAAAACTGAACCTGAAAAGGCAGATATTCTTGCTTCTATGGCAGGCCTTTCCGCTTACGCGGCAGCAGGAAGCGCAGATGCGCTGCAAAAAAAACTTGTAGAAGAAGAAATGGATACTCTCATGAGCACAGTAGAGATGCCGCTGGTCAGCGTTCTTGCCTCAATGGAGTGCGAGGGCATACTTGCAAGCCGTGAGGAACTAAAAAAGTACGGAGACCGTCTCAATGAGCGCATCGAAGAGCTTACGAAAGATATATATGAGGAGGCCGGCGAGGAATTCAATATCAACAGTCCCAAGCAGCTTGGCGTAATTCTATTTGAAAAGATGAAGCTGAAGGGAGGAAAGAAGACGAAGACCGGATACTCAACTGCGGCAGACGTCCTCGAAAAGCTTGCGCCGGAATCAAAGATTGTTGCAAATATCCTCGAGTATCGCACCTACAGCAAGCTCAAATCCACTTACGCGGACGGCCTTCAGAACTGCATAGAGGAGGACGGGAGAATCAGGACGACCTTCAATCAGACTATAACCGCGACGGGACGTCTTTCAAGCACGGACCCGAACCTGCAGAATATCCCGATGAGGGAGGATCTCGGAAGAAGAATCCGCAAGTGTTTCTACCCGAAAGAGGGATGCGTGTTTGTCGATGCAGACTATTCGCAGATCGAACTGCGTGTGCTTGCCCACATGTCAGGGGATGAAAAGCTGATCGAAGCTTACCGCGAGGCCAAGGATATCCACGCCGCGACAGCATCGCAGGTATTCCACGTTCCCTACGATGAGGTGACCGATCAGCAGAGAAGAAACGCCAAAGCTGTCAACTTCGGTATTGTATACGGTCAGAGCAGCTTCGGTCTTTCTCAGGGACTCTCTATTTCCAGAAAAGAAGCCCAGGACTACATAAATGATTACTTTAAGACCTACCCGAAGATCAAGGCATTTCTCGATGGACTGGTAGCCAGCGCTAAAGAGAAAGGTTATGCAGTATCCGTATTCGGGCGCAGGCGTCCGGTGCCTGAACTTAAGGCATCCAATTTTATGCAGAGATCTTTCGGTGAGCGTGTCGCTATGAACAGTCCGATACAGGGGACCGCGGCTGATATAATGAAAATTGCTATGAACAGGGTCTACGCGAGACTTATGAGAGAGGGGTTGAAATCCAAACTCATTCTGCAGATCCATGACGAACTTCTGATTGAAGCTCCTGTGGAGGAAGCTGAGTATGCGAAAGAGATTCTCGAGGAGGAGATGAAGGCAGCTGCTAACCTGTCTGTTGCCCTCGAGACGGATTGCCATATAGGAACAGACTGGTACGAAGCCAAATAATGTGTTACAATATTTAGTTGACTGATGGGAGTGAATATGTTAATTATCGGAGTGACCGGAGGTATGGGTGCCGGAAAGAGCCGCGTGCTTGCCTACCTTGAAAATAAATGGAATGCGCGCACGGTACGTCTGGACGATATCAGCAGAGAACTGCTCGCTAAGAACGGTCTCTGCTATGAGGAGACAATACGTATCTTCGGCGAAAGAATCGTTAAGCCTGACGGGAATCTGGACCGGGCGTTGATCGCCAAAAGAATATATGAGGATTCAGAGCTCAGGGATAGATTGAATGCTCTCGTCCACCCCGCAGTCAAAGCTCAGGTGCGCTGGATAGCTGAGGAAATGAGACAGCTTGATGCCGGAATCCTCGTCATCGAGGCAGCTCTCCTGATCGAGGGCGGATATAAAGAAATCTGCGACGAGCTCTGGTACATTTACGCGGACGAGAAAGTACGGAGGGAGAGGCTTAAAGAGAGCCGCGGGTATACAGATGAGAGAATCGATGGGACATTTGCCACCCAGCTTACGGAAGAAGTGTTCAGATCACACGTCGATTTTGTAGTCAATAACAGCGGTTCCTTTGAGGATGCTGCCAGGGCGATAGATAATCATCTTAGTAGGATCACAGGAAAAGCCCCTGTCTGAAAACGGCAAAAATTTGACAATCCCGCATAAGCGGTGTAAAGTCTGTTAGTCCACCTGAACAGGGCAGAGTCTGTAAGAACGCCCGGACGGTGTTAAGTTTGAAAGTCCTGCAAATTAAAGCGGGAAAATACATTTGCAAATGAACGGAGTGTTACATGAAGTTTTGCAGCATATCGAGCGGGAGCAGCGGAAACTGCATCTTCGCCGGTACATCCGGAACATCACTTCTTGTTGATGTAGGTATTTCCGGAATAAGGGTCGAACGAGGCCTTAATGAAATTGATATGACGACCAGAGATGTTGACGCAATTCTGGTGACCCATGAGCATGCCGACCACATTAAGGGACTAGGCGTGCTGGCCCGCAGATACGGTATCCCAATTTACTCGACCGAGGGTACGATGAGGGCAATAATGGAAAATACTTCGGTAGGCAAGATTCCCGAAGGACTTATGCATATCATCCATGCGGATCAGGAATTTGTGGTCGGAGATATTACTGTCAAACCGTTCGAGATATCACATGACGCTGCCGAACCGGTAGGATTCAGGATGGAGCACGATGGAAAGAGCGCCGCAGTAGCTACAGATCTCGGGTGTTATGACGATTACACTGTTAAATATCTGACAGGTCTTGATGTTCTGCTCCTTGAATCGAACCATGACGTCCACATGCTGGAGGTCGGCAGATATCCATATTATCTGAAGAGAAGAATTTTAAGTGAACACGGTCATCTGTCAAACGAGGCGGCAGGCCAGCTCCTCGGGACACTCCTCCATGACAATGTAAAGCATGTATTTCTGGGGCATCTCTCTCAGGAAAACAATTACGAAGCGCTGGCTTACGAGACTGTATGCCAGGAAGTAACGATGGGAGACAATCCCTATTCATCAGGTGATTTTAATATTACAATAGCGCATCGTGACCGGATATCAGAGCCGGTCATCTGGTAAGAAAGGTTAATACTCATGCAGAAGACGATTATTACTGTTGTAGGTAAAGATACTGTCGGAATCATTGCCAAGGTCTGCACCTATCTGGCAAGCAACAAGATCAATATTCTTGATATCTCTCAGACGATTGTCGACGGCTTTTTTAACATGATGATGATCACAGACACAGAAGAATGCTCAAAAGATCTGGCGGAACTTCGCCATGAGCTGCATCAGGTAGGCCAGGAAATCGGGGTCAATATCCATATCCAGCATGAAGAAATCTTTGAGATGATGCACAGGATTTGAGCATGCCTTCCATCCTGTGGTGATTAGGCGGCCATCCGGGTTTACGCGCTGAGACCTAAGTGTTAATCCGTGTGCGAGAATTGGAGAATATATGATAACCAGACTTGAAGTTGATGAGACTAATAAAATGATACGACAGGAGAACCTGGATGTTCGAACGATTACGATGGGCATTTCTCTCCTTGACTGTATATGTGACGATCTTGAAAAACTCAAGAATAAGATCAGAAATAAAATCTGCACTAAAGCCGCAAGGCTTGTTGAGACCGGCAGGGAAATTGAAGGACTCTACGGCATACCCATAGTCAACAAACGAATTTCGGTAACACCGATCGCCCTTATCGGAGGTTCGGCCTGCAAAACTCCTGACGACTTTGCTGAAATAGCAAAGGTACTGGATGAGTGTGCTAAAGATGTCGGCGTTAATTTTATCGGAGGTTACACTGCGCTGGTCACAAAATCAATGACAAGCGCAGATGAAATGCTGATCAGATCTATCCCGAAGGCATTGGCATCGACTGACCGCGTCTGCTCATCCGTAAACGTAGGATCGACGAGGACAGGCATCAATATGGATGCCGTCATGCTGATGGGGCAAATCATAAAGGAAGCTGCCTGGGCTACGCGAGATAACGATTCTATGGCGTGCGCGAAACTGGTCGTCTTCTGCAATGCGCCGGATGACAACCCCTTCATGGCAGGGGCCTTCCACGGTGTAACTGAGGGTGATACTGTTATCAATGTAGGTGTTTCCGGACCGGGAGTCGTGAAGGCAGCGCTCGAGCAATGCCGCGATGCCAATTTTGAGGTCCTGTGCGAGACAATAAAGAAAACTGCATTTAAGATTACCCGCGTCGGCCAGCTTGTCGCGCAGGAGGCATCAAAAAAGCTGGCTGTTCCGTTCGGTATTGTAGATCTTTCGCTGGCACCCACACCGGCAATAGGAGATTCCGTCGCTGATATTTTAAAAGAGATCGGTCTGGAGCATCCGGGTGCCCCCGGCACAACAGCCGCCCTTGCCCTGCTCAATGATCAGGTGAAAAAGGGCGGAGTTATGGCTTCCTCCTATGTCGGAGGTCTGTCCGGAGCATTTATTCCGGTCAGTGAGGACCAGGGAATGATCGAGGCGGTATGTGCAGGTGCCCTCACACTTGAGAAGCTTGAAGCAATGACCTGTGTATGTTCGGTAGGCCTTGATATGATAGCAATTCCCGGGGACACATCAGCGGCAACCATTTCCGGTATTATCGCCGATGAAATGGCGATTGGTATGATCAACCAGAAAACGACGGCCGTTCGTCTTATTCCCGCCGTGGGAAAAGATGTCGGTGACAGCGTCGAGTTTGGCGGACTTCTCGGACATGCACCTGTTATGCCCGTCAATAAGTTCAGCTGCGAGAGGTTCATCGGAAGAGGCGGAAGAATTCCCGCACCGGTTCACAGCTTCAAAAACTGATTTCTAACCAACAGACGTTGACAAGCAAGAAGCTTACGTAAGTTTCCATAATCCAACGAAAGAAGGAACGCATATATGGAATTAAAAACTCCAATGGTATTTGTTAAGCACATTATAGCGGCACAGCGCGGGAATGCTCAGAGCATACAGTATCTGTGTGAGCGCACATCCGGACAATTTGTAAAAATCTGCCGGAAGTACGATCTGTCGAACAGCGAGATCGAGGCGGTGCTTGCCAAGGCCTACGGACTCATATTTGCAGATATAAAATCTGTCAGGAACCCGCAGACCTTCATGAGCTGGGCCGGCTCGATCGTAGATGACTGCTGTCTCGAGATCGCCGAAGCCAAGGGGTATGTGCCGGCAGCTGAGATTCCGGTCACGCCCACGGCTCCTGAACCGGCAGCCCCGGAACCGGTGGCTGTGATGACACCGCCGCCGGCACCGGAAACCGCAGTCCGGGAAACGACAGAAAAGCCGGCAGCGTTTTATGATGAAAACGCGTATGTCGAGCCATCCGGCACATATCACGCGGAAGTCAATTATGCAGATGAGGCGGCTGTTGAGACAACACCTGCTGACAACAGGATCATACCTGTCGACGAGCTTGTCTATCACCCGGCAACCGGTTCTATAAGCAGCGGTGAGCCTTCAGCACCTTTGGAAGAGGAGAAGGCAGATGTGCCGGATCCGACCGTATATGCAAGTATTCCGACGTTTGCATCATCATACGAAGAAGAAGCGGTATTTCAGGATGTATACCCTGCAGCAGATAAGACCGCATATGCAGACAGCAAATCAGAGGCGAACGCTGTACAGGCGGACAGGTCAGGTGAACCGGCAGTTGCTCGCACAGCAGACGAGAGTGAATCTCCAATGGAGCCTGCACAAACAGCCGAAGCTGCGGCAGACAGGACGGAAAATATCACTGAAGCGCCCTCAGCAGACCAGACAGATGATGAACCGGATGCGGATCTCATTGAAAAAGAGGAGAAGGAGCGGGTTCAGGAAGAAGCTGACATCGATGTCAATGACTCTGATGACGATGATGAAGACGATGACGATGAAGATGATGAGGAGCTTGAAAGCGGACTTGCTTTCCGCACAAAAGTGCTGATCGGACTTCTATGCGTCTTTATTTTCGGAGCATGTGTCGGAATCGGATATGCTATTTCGAAAGGGATGACAGGACATGATACATCATCTGTAGAGCCGGGAGTGGTAGAGACACAGGCCGATACGATTGATGAGACAGAGTCTGAGTCACTGGTTGATTCGCTGATCGAGTCTGTCATTGAGTCTCTTGCCGAGAGCAGTGTGACAGAATCTGTAAGCTCAAGTGAAACGACCGATACTGTCGACAACAACAGCGCTGATAATGCAGATTCTGCAGGCGGTCAATCATCGGCATCGACTTCCACTGATACAGCAGGCGGTCAGAATACAGATTCTCCGGCGGCTGATCCTGCGAACGGAACGGGCGGCGAAGTTACAGCGAGAGCGGATATTTCGACGTATCTCGGCGGAACATTTGCATCCGTATTCAGAGACTATCCGGACATTCCGAGATCAGTGTACCGTGGAGAATTGTCAATTGCAGACGCGCACATCGGTTTCATCGGCTCTTACGATGCCACACAGCCGGTCAGCTCTACGGTTGTTGAATCAGTCTCACTTCTCAGTGAGGGCGGCAACTATAATATTAACGGATTCTATGTCGGCATGACGTCCGCAGATGCAGAGTCACTGGCAGCGGCCGGCGGTTACACAGCCCTTGAGATGACGGCAGAATCCAGCCGGGAATATGTAGATGGCGAGGATAATACACTTTCACTGACGATTGATGGCGGAGTAGTCAAGAGTGTCACTCTTCGATCTGCAACAGCTGACAATGTCACGATGGAGACGGCAGACGAAGTGACAGAAGAAGTGCCCGAAGAGATTCCGGGAGAAGAAGGCGGAGTAGGCTGATTGACATACGATTCAGTCAACGCGCGTGAACTGATCCTGAAGTGCCTGTTCGGCAGAGGGAGGAAAATATGGCAATTGAAATGAAATACTGCATGCAGTGCGGTGAGAAGCTTACAGAGAAGATGCTTGAAGGTGAGGGAATGGTTCCATGGTGTCCATCCTGCGGTGATTTTAGATTTCCGATCTTCAACACAGCAGTCAGCATGATCGTCATGAATGAGGCAAAGAACAGGATTATCCTGATCAAGCAGTACGGACGTCCGGATTATATCCTTGTTGCAGGATATATCAATAAGGGCGAGGATGCTGAAGACGCCGCAAAGCGAGAGGTCTTCGAGGAGCTAGGCCTTCACGTGAAGGATCTGCATTTCAATCACAGCCATTATTTTGCACCGTCCAACACCCTCATGCTGAATTTTACCGTGACTGTAGAGGGGGAGGAGCCGACACCGAATCGAGAGATCGATTCCTACTCGTGGTTCTCACCTGAGGATGCCAAGGCTAATATAAAGCGGAATTCGCTCGCCCAGAGATTCCTCAACTGGTATCTGGATGGGGGCGAATTCTAAATCACAGTTCATTGTGACTTCTGGGGCTGTCGCAAAAATGCGGCAGCCCTTTGTCATTTGGTGGATGCGGTCATGCTTTCAATCATCACACTGTGATCAGTCTCCGTGACATCTCATTTTGAATTTCCTGCTCGCTTCGCTGACCGGCGAGTATATTATAAAGATTAGACAGGCGAGTCTCCTCTTCGAAAAAGGACCTGACGTCTTCACGTAAATTAATCAATTCTCGCGAAGGTCTCATTATGACCGGTATTCGGGTCGATTTCATCATGCGTGATACGAGCGGTCCGGCATCCTTTCTGTATCCAAGAATATGCGCAAAGTCAGAAGTGGAATGGTTCTCAATCCTGAGTGCTATGTGCAGTAGAGCTCTACATATATGGGTGTAAGTAAGAGACCGGTTCTTCTGCAACATCGCAAACTCTGTGAATGAAAGACATTTCTCTCTTGATGACCAGACTGAATTGGCCAGTGTGTCAGATACTGATAAGTATTTAGTAAGCACATCGGGTGAATCAGCCTCCCAAAGTGCGGAAGCCAGCATAAATGTCAGATCATTCTCATGAACCAATCTGTTATTTTCATATTCAGCATTTAGTAGTCTATAAGCCTTAGATGGCATACAGGAAGAGATGCGGGAAGCAGATAGAGCATCACAATCGGTGAAAGTCTGACCATAAAGCCACTCCCTGATTGCCGTAGCGGAAGCATATTCGCCAGATGGTTCTGAACTGTCATGGCTCACCCCAACACGCATACATGTTTCCGGCTGAATAGTATAATTCCCTCGCAGAATGGCTTTAATGTACTCAATCCCGAGAATGTTGTTGGGTGTACTGAGCAAATCTTCGAACTGTGGAAGCGCAAGGGCCCTGGCCTTAGGAAAAGTTATTCCATGCTTCAGGTGCTCTCTGAGGCGTTCTTTATAGTCATCGGGCTCAAAAGCCAGAACACGTGCGGCCTCAGTTAACCTGAAAATATCACCGCACTCCGAGCCAAAAAAGAGGATATCGACGCAGCCGAGGGAATCAGTGATCCGAAGCGCATGAGCTGCGTACTCTTCAGCGGAACAGGTCGCAAATCGGGTCGGAAAAGCAATGATCAAATCAATCCCGGATGAGAGAGCCATGTTAGCTCTTGTATATCTGTCTACAATTGCGGGACTACCGCGCTGCACGTAATCACCGCTCATAAGAGCGATGACATAGTCAGCGCCGGTAAGCTCACGCGCCTTCCTGGCTATATATTTATGTCCGTTATGATACGGATTGAACTCCGCGACAATAAGGGCGGTCTTCAAAATGCATTCCTCCAGTGAGTGAAATATATGACAAAGAAAGTTTTGTCGTATTATGACTGTGTATATATATGATAATACAATAAGTAGAATCTTTATAACAGATTGTACAACATTTAGTACCTTGTGTGTCGTACGAAATACAAGTATTGCACTTGTTCACAAAATTTTTGTGGGGTATAATACAAGTAGTTATGTTATTTAACAGATGAGGCCTGCCGGCGCTATGCAAAAACGCGCGCAGACACCATCAGATACTATTAACGCCACACAGTTACGAAAGAGGAGATGCAGTTATGAGTTTTATTGAGCAGATTAAAGCACGTGCAAAACAGGATATCAAGACCATTGTACTTCCGGAGTCAGAAGACATCCGCACATACAAGGCTGCTGAGCAGATCCTGAAAGAAGGTTTTGCCAAAGTCATCATTATCGGTTCTGAAGAAGAAATAGCAGCCAACAAGCAGGATACAGATATCACAGGCGCCATCATTGTAGATCCGGCTAAGTGCGAGAAGACACCGGCTTACATTGACAAGCTGGTTGAGCTCCGCCAGAAGAAGGGCATGACTGTCGAGAAGGCAACAGAGCTTCTTATGAAATCCTACACATATTACGGCGTCATGATGGTCAAGATGGGCGACGCTGACGGTATGGTCTCCGGCGCATGCCATTCAACAGCTGACACACTTCGTCCGAGCCTTCAGATCCTTAAGACAGCCCCGGGAACTAAGCTTGTTTCATCCTTCTTCCTTATGAATGTTCCGGACTGCGAGTTCGGCAATCACGGCACATTCGTATTCTCAGACTGCGGACTTAACCAGAATCCGACAGCTGAGGAGCTTGCAGCTATCGCAAAATCTTCCGCAGATTCCTACAGATCCCTTACAGGTGATGAGCCGAAGGTTGCTATGCTTTCATACAGCTCATTCGGATCCGCTAAGCACGACGATGTAACAAAGGTACAGGAAGCCACAAGAATCGCCAAGGAAGAAAATCCGGACCTCGCTCTTGACGGCGAGCTTCAGCTTGACGCAGCTATCGTACCGTCTGTCGGCGAGTTCAAGGCTCCGGGCAGCAAGGTTGCAGGTCATGCAAATACACTCATTTTCCCGAACCTCGATGCCGGCAACATCGGTTACAAGCTTGTCCAGAGACTTGCAAAGGCTGAAGCTTACGGCCCGATGACACAGGGTCTCGCAGCTCCGGTCAACGATCTGTCCCGCGGCTGCTTCGCAGAAGACATTGTAGGTGTAGTAGCAATCACAGCAGTTCAGGCTCAGATGCAGGGCTGATCACATATTAAAGGAGACATTATTTTATGAAAATCTTAGTTATCAATGCAGGAAGTTCCTCACTCAAGTATCAGCTGATCGACATTACAGATGAGTCCGTAAAGGCCAAGGGTCTCTGCGAGCGCATCGGTATCGACGGCTCCGTTCTGACACACAAGGTACCTGGCAAGGAAGATTATGTATGCGAAGCTCCGATGCCGACACATAAGCAGGCAATCGAGATGGTCCTTGAAGCTCTTGTGGACAAGGATCACGGTGTTGTCACCAACGTCGATGAGATCACAGCGATCGGTCATCGCGTACTCCATGGCGGCAGCAAGTTCACGGAGTCCTCACTGGTCGACGACAAGGTCAAGGAAGCAATCAAAGAGTGCTTCCCGCTCGGACCGCTTCACAATCCGGCAAACCTTATGGGTATCGAAGCGTGCCAGGCAGCTATGCCGGGCAAGCCGAACGTTGCTGTATTCGATACAACATTCGGTATGGGCATGGAGCCGTACGCTTATATGTACGGTATTGACCCGAAGTACTATGAGAAGTACTCTATCCGCCGCTACGGTTTCCACGGAACAAGCCACATGTTCGTCTCCGCAGAGACCATCAAGTATGCTAAACTTCCGGAAGGAAATCAGAGAGTTATCGTATGCCACCTCGGCAACGGCTCCTCCATCTCTGCATCCATCGGCGGCAAGTGCGTAGATACATCCATGGGACTTACGCCTCTTGAAGGCCTCATCATGGGAACACGTTCCGGTGATGTGGATCCTGCAGTTGTTCAGACTATTGCCAACGGTGAAGGACTCACAGTTGACGAAGTCCTCAACATCCTGAACAAGAAGTCCGGCGTTCTCGCTATGTCCGGCGTATCTTCTGACTTCCGTGATCTCGGCGCCGCAGCTGCTGAGGGCAACGAGCGCGCTAAACTCGCTCTTGACGCTTTCAAGCATCGCGTTGTCAAGTACATCGGTGCATACGCAGCTGTTATGAACGGCGTAGACGCTATTTCCTTCACCGGTGGTATCGGTGAGAACGACGTCACTACACGCGGCGACATCATTAACCGTCTTGGCTACCTCGGCATTATTCCGGATCCGGAGAAGGCCAACATCCGCGGCAAGAAAGCTGAGCTCACAACACCTGAGTCCAAGGTCCGTGTATTCTGCCTGCCGACAAACGAAGAGCTTGCCATCGCACGTGAGACAGTCCGCGTAGCCGGTCTGGCTTGATCGAACCCCCGACAGGATGCTTCGAAGTTCAAAGATCGGCGCAAACATCATCTTCATCGAAAAGCATCCTGTCTGTATATTATCAGCTCAAACAATTCTGAAAATTTATAAAATTTCCGGTTGACAAGTGAAGAGCCTTCTATGTATAATAGTGCAGATGTCTAAAGGATAGGAGGTGTTAAGTATGTCCATTTGTCCGAAGAATAAAC
>ODAJ012189316.1_pt1 | contig 21165 bp, 19 predicted proteins | sample 1539241 | NCBI WGS metagenome assembly ODAJ01 (sample SAMN02144231, study PRJEB22623) | gut metagenome | biome: sheep rumen | host: Ovis aries | place: New Zealand | reverse complement strand
ACGAGGTGCGAGGTGCGAGAAATGCTACGTGGCAGAGATGGGCGTGCAAAGTATTCTCGTACCTCGTACCTCGCACCTCGCACCTCGATTCGTACCAAGTTATTTTTTAACGATTACTAAGTAGAAGGCTCCTACCTCCTATTAGATTTTTTCTTCTGCGAAGATTTTGTCGAAGATTTTGCGCAGCTCGGCGGGCTGGGCTATGAGGTTGCGCAGCTGGCGCAGGTTCTCCTCGTTGGGCGAGGGCGAAATCCAGAGCTTGATGTAGCCGCTGGCGGAGTACTTCTCCTGCATGTGCTCCATGAAGCGCTGCCACTGCTGCTCGTCGTCTAACTGTGCATAGTTGCTTAGTCCAAACTGGATGGTGCGGCGAATGACTGTGGTGGGGTCCAGGTCGCGGTCGGCCTCGGCCACAATCTTGCCGTAGATGCTGCGCGGCGAGTGGCTGGCTGAGGCTCGGTGGTCCTCGACGGCCTCACGCATGAGCCGAATCTGCTCTGGCGAGAACCAGCGCTTCAGGCGGGCGTCGGCTGCCAGAATCTTGCCGCTCGTCAGGTGGTGAATGGCGCGTGGCCCTGAGAGTCCCAGGTCGTGGTAGGCAGCCACGACATAGACCATGTTGATGTCGGCACCCGTCGTGGGCACCAGTTGCAGCGAGCGGCGTATGACGCTCTGGGCGTGACTCAGGTTGTGGGCCTTGTCGAAGTCGGCATAGCGTGGCAGGATGTTCTTCTCGACAAACTCCACCAAATCGAGGCTGGGGGTGTTCTTTATCATAGGGCGTTGGTGATTTTTGTGCAAAAGTACGAATAAGTGAGCAAAATACAAAGAAAAACGTGTTTCTCTTTGCTTTTTGCTCGCTTATTTGTACCTTTGCATAAAAAAAAGGAACGAATGGACGAAAAGAACGTAAAGCAAAACTCCCTGCGGGCCTGGCTGCTGGCGGCACGGCCCAAGACGCTGACGGGGGCCGCCGTGCCGGTGCTCATAGGACTGGCGCTGGCATACGTGGATATGCGCGACTATTACGGGGTGCAGAACTTCAGCTGGACGGCAGCCGCGTTGTGTCTGCTCTTCGCCGAAGTGATGCAGATTGACGCCAACTTCATCAACGACTTCTTCGACTTTGCGCGTGGCAATGATGACGCTGAGCGCCGGCTGGGGCCGCTGCGTGCCTGTACGCAGGGCTGGGTGAGCATTGGTGCCATGAAGCAGGCCATAGCCCAGACCACGGTGCTGGCCTGCGTGGTGGGGCTGCCGCTAATCTTCTACGGCGGACTGGAAATGGTGCTTGTCGGACTGTTCTGCGTGGTGTTCTGCTTTCTTTACACCACCCACTTGTCTTACATGGGCATGGGCGATGTGTTGGTGCTGCTGTTCTTCGGCATCGTGCCCGTCTCTATTACCTATTATATACAGCTGCACACCGTGACGTGGCAGGTGTTTCTGGCCTCGGTGGCCTGCGGGCTGGTGGTCGATGGGCTGCTCGTGGTCAACAACTACCGTGACCGCGACAACGACCGTGAGGACGGCAAGCTGACCCTCGTGGTGCGTCTTGGCGCACAGCGTAGTCGCAGGCTTTACCTGCTGCTGGGCGTGGTGGCCGTGCTTGTGGGGCTGGTGTTCTGGCTGAACGGACACATGCTGGCCTTTGTGCTGCCGTTTATCTACCTGGTACTGCACTTCTATACGTACCTGAAGATGGTACGCATCAACCGTGGCCGCGAACTGAATGCCTGTCTGGGCGAGACGGCTCGCAACATTCTCATTTACGGACTGTGTGTGGTGGCCGGTCTGCTGGTCTAAGCGCTGAAGTACCACCAAGCCAGGGCAATGCCTGCCAGCACCACAATGCTGATGATGGACTTCAGGAGGCAGCTGGCCACCTTCTTGACGGCCAGAAAGCCTAACACGATGAGCAGCAGTATGATGACGTAATGAATGTAGTCAGTCATGTATGATAAAAACTTTGAATGTTAAACCTTAAATATTAACCACTCTACCTTAATTGAAGAAGTTCCACGAAACGCCTAAGCGCAGCGTGCCGCTGTTCATGGGGTAGTGGGGCGTCAGGAAGTAGTTGCGCGTGCCGCTGCCTGCCGTGACGTGGCTATACATGACGAAGAAGCGCGCCCGCTTCAGGTGCATGTTGGCATAGACATCGACGTAGGGGTATCCGCCCAGCTCCATGCGGCTCTCGGCGTTCTGCTGAATGGCAAACTGGCTGAGCTGCGGGCAGTAGTCGGGCACCTCGTACTTGGTGAAGAAACTGATGTCGCCGCCTATTTCGAACGTCAGCTGTTTGACCACCTTGAACTTCAGGTACAGGTTGCTGAATAGGTTGAGAGCCGGCAGGGGCAGCACCTCCTTGTTGCTGGAGTTCTGGTAGGTGATGACGTTCTCCCAGTTCAGGATGCCCATGCGGAAGTCCTGCTTGAGCTGTGCCGTCAGGACGTTGATGTTGCCCGTCTCCTGCATGAGTTGAGCCGAAAGGTTGGTACGCCCCGTCGTGGTGGCGTCGTAGTACATGCCGAAGTAGGTGTAGTTCTTCACCTCCTCGACGGCCACTCGCAGCTGGGTCTTGGTCTTGGGGTACGAGAAGAGGCCCTGTATGCGGAGCCGCGTCTCGTTGCTCAGGTCGCTGTTGTCCCACCATACGTGCTTCGAGTGGTAGTGCTGCTGGTAGAGGGTGGGGGTGAGCCGGTGCAGGTAGGCACTGGCGGCCAGCCGTACGGTGTCGCCGAAGAGCGGGAAGTTCAGGTCGGTCGAGAAATCGACCTTCAGCTGTCCGCTGTTGGCACCTACCAGCCAGGCCTCGGCCGAGAGGTTATAGTGTAGGGTGCGGCCCTGCGTCTTGACGATTTGTCCGCCAATGCTGAGGGTGTGCTCGTTCCAGCGGCCCATGGTGGTGTAAGTCTGCCCGCTCACGGTGTCGGGCATCTGGAAGCGGCGCAGCTCGTGGGAGGCAAAGACCTTCAGGCCGGCCTTGGCGTACTTGTTGAAGCCCTCGAGCAGTGCTATGGCCACCGTATTCTTCATGGTGAAGTACTTGGTGACGTCGCTGATGGAGTCGCCGCCGAAGGCCCGCTCGTCGTTCTGGCTGTAGTAGGTGTTGGCATAGTAGCTGGACGGCGAGGCGTAAGCCAGGTATGTGCGCTTGTAGTTGCTGATGTCGAAGGTGTGGATAAAGCTGGTTACGGGCACGAACTCGTCCTTCATCGTGGCGTCGATGGAGTCCTGCACGGCCTGCAGGGCCAGCAGGCTGTCGCGCTTCTCGTGGCTATCTACCACGATGCGGGTGCTGTCGGTCGGCGTGGGCAGCCCGCTCGTGGGCAGGTCTCCGGCTATGGTGGCACCGTCGGGGCGGCCCTTCGGTTTGCTGACGGGCTGGTCGTCGGGGCGCCCCTCTGCTTGAGCTGCTTTCTTGGCGTTCCTGGCTTCGCGCTCGCGCTTCGACTCTTCGGCAAACTTGCGTGCCTTGATTTCCTCGTCGGTCATCTTCACCTTGCGGTAGAAGCCTACGTTGTAGCGGTGGCTCAAGAGGAAGTGCTGGTGGTCGTTGCGGTTCCAGTTAGAGGCCAGCACGGTGGGTATTTCCTCCTCCGAGAACGACTGCGACGTGTTCTCAGGGTGGGTAATGTAGTTGTCGTCGGTAATGCCGCCGTTCTCGGTCACCTTCTGGTGGTAGGCGCTGAAGATGGTGTGCATCTGGTACTGGTCGCCCAGGTACGAGCCGAAGAGTGTGCCGCTGAAGTGCGATGTAGCCTGGTTGGCATAGTATCCACGGGCGTAGGCGTAGTTCAGGTCGAAGCCGAAGCCTATGCGCTTTCCGGCATTGACGGCAAACTTCGCGTGGATGTGGTCTTCGCCGTGCTGCTTGTCTCCGCAGTTGTCGTAGCTGATGTTGGTAAATGGCGACAGCGTGTTGGTAAAGTGAAACTCGTCGGGCTTCTTGATGAACCAGCTGTAGGGTTGTGTGAAGAGGAACTGTTCGGTCTCTTCGCGGTCTATGAAGATGCGGCTCAGCCGGGGTGTGTAGTTGTTGCCCGTGGTGTTGTACTCGCCGTATAGCCCCGTGTTGAAGATGCTGTTCATGTATAGGTGCTGCAGGGTGTCAACGACAGCGGGCCTCACGTCGCCGAACCTGCGGTCGATGGTCCACACGCGGATGCCGCGTGGAATTTCCTGGTTCTTCGTCGTGTCAGTGCTGTGCTTGTTGAAGTTGCCGTTGCCCTCGTTACGGCGCGAGAAGTTTCCCTCGCCGTCTATCTGGTTGTACTCTTGGGCTTGCAGGCTTCCAACACCCAGCACCCAGCACCCAACACCTAACAATAGAACGATGATATAGCGTGCGTTCCTCATCTACAACTTGAATATCCTGATAACTAACTCAATAAACTTAAAGGCCATGCCCGTCAGTACGATAATGGTGCCCGTATAGTGGTCGGACACGAAGTACCACGTCACGCCGACAATGGCTGCCACCATGAATATGACGTTCAGGACGAAGCGCAGGCGCGGGTGGGGTATGGGCTTCCGATGTTCGCGCACAGCGTGGCGGCTGTGCATCTGCTCTAACTCTTCCATTTATTTAAGTGTTTCTTCGAATTTGCTGAATATAAAGTCTTTACGGTCTATGGTCTTTCGGCGGAACTTGCCGTTCATGTGGTACAGTCCGTCGCCCTTCTTGTTCAGGGCTTCCTTGTCGGTAATCCACTCTTCGGCCGTGTAGCGCTGCGGGTCGCGCTCCTCGTCGTAGAGGTAGTTGATGCGCGTCATCCTGACCGTTGCCTCCCCGTCCTTGCAGTCAATGATGAGGTAGTAGCGCAGCCGCGTGCGGTCCAGCACCAGTGCCTTGTCGGTAAAGACCAGCCACTCCTGGAAGTCGCCCACCACCTGGTGCTTGCCCCGGTCCTGTACGACGACGCGGCTCTCCTCCATCTGGTTGGCTGTTTGCGTCATGCGCTGCGTCAGGCTGAGCACCTTGTCGAATATTTCGTCGGCCGACTTTCCCGGGGCGGCGATGGTGGTCTGGAACACTACTTTCCCGTTGACCTCAGGCACGGCACCGGCCAGGTACTTCTGGTCGGGGTTAGGCTTGACGGGTTCGGGTGTCGTGGTGGTTGTCTCCACCTTCTTCTGTTCTACTTCGTCGGGTATTTCCCAGTCTTCGTGTTGTGCTGTCACGCTGAGTGGCAGCAGCATGCATAGTGCTATGAAAAGCTGCTTTTTCATTGTCTTTCTTTTTTTATCGCGTGCAAAGATACAAATTAAAGTGAAAAGTGAAGAGTGAAGAGTGAAGAATCTTAAGTATTTTTATCATTTACGATTTACTTATTTTCGATTTTCGATTTACTCATTTCTCATTTCTATTTCAGTTCCAGCAACTTCTGCAGGCGGATAATCTCGTCGCGGTACTGTGCGGCCTGCAGGAAGTCAAGCCGCTTGGCGGCCTCCTTCATGAGGCGCGTCGTCTCGCTGATGCTCTTCTCTAACTGCGGCCTTGTCATGCGCTGTACAATAGGGTCGGCTGCGAAGGCGGCTTCGGGGGGTGATGGGTGATGGGTGATGGCTGATGGGTGATGGGTGATGGGTGATGGCTCGCCGTTGGGCAGCAGCGTTGAGCTGAGGTTCTTGCGTATCTGCTTCGGCGTAATGCCGTGGTCGGCGTTATACTTCATCTGCTTCTGGCGCCGGCGGTTCGTCTCGTCGATGGTCTGCTGCATGGACTCCGTCACCTTGTCGGCGTACATGATGACCTTTCCGTTCACGTTACGTGCTGCGCGGCCTGCCGTCTGCGTCAGCGAGCGTCGGTTACGCAGGAATCCCTCCTTGTCGGCATCCAGTATGGCCACCAGCGACACCTCGGGCAGGTCCAGTCCCTCGCGCAGCAGGTTGACGCCCACCAGCACGTCGTACGTGCCCCGCCTCAGGTCTTCCAGTATCTTGACGCGGTCCAGCGTGGCCACGTCGCTGTGTATGTAAGCCGTCTTGATGTCGTGGTTGAGCAGGTACTCCGTCAGCTCCTCGGCCATGCGCTTGGTCAGCGTCGTTACCAGCACGCGCTCGCCTCGCTCGGCGCGGGTCAGTATCTCCTCCGTCAGGTCGTCTATCTGGTTCTCGCTTGGCCGCACCTCTATCTCGGGGTCTAAGAGTCCCGTGGGCCTGATGATCTGCTCCACCACCACTCCCTCGGCTTCTGCGAGTTCGTAGTCGGCCGGCGTGGCTGAGACGTAGATGACCTGGTGTACCATCTGCTGAAACTCCTCGAAGGTCAGCGGGCGGTTGTCGAAGGCTGCGGGCAGCCGGAAGGCGTACTCCACCAGGTTGGTCTTTCGGGCGCGGTCGCCGCCGTACATGGCGTGAATCTGTGGCACCGAGACGTGGCTTTCGTCTATCATGAGCAGGAAGTCCTCGGGGAAGAAGTCCAGCAGGCAGTAGGGCCGTTCGCCGGGCTGACGGCCGTCGAAGTAGCGCGAGTAGTTCTCAATGCCCGAGCAGTGGCCCAGTTCCTTTATCATCTCCATGTCGTACTCCACTCGCTCCTTAATGCGTTGAGCCTTAATGCCGTCGCCCAGTTCGGTAAAGTATTCCACCTGCTTCACCAGGTCGTCCTGAATCTGCCTGATGGCAATGTTCGTCTGCTCCTGCGTCGTCATGAAGAGGTTGGCGGGGTAGAGTTTGTATTCGTCAAACTGTGCCATGCGCTGCATGGTGACGCTGTCCAGCTCCTCCAGGGTGTCTATCTCGTCGTCCCAGAAGGTGATGCGCAGCACCACCTCGCTGTAGGCCATGGCTACATCGACCGTGTCGCCCTTCACTCGGAAGTTGCCGCGCTTCAGCTCCAAGTCGTTCCTGACGTAGAGTGCTGCCACGAGCTTGCGCAAGAGGGCGTTACGGTCCATGTGCTGTCCGCGCTTGAGCCCGATGACATTCTCGTGCAGGGCCACGGGGCTGCCCATGCCGTAGATGCAGCTGACCGACGAAATGACCACCACGTCCTGACGCCCCGAGAGCAGTGCCGACACGGCCGACAGCCTCAGGCGGTCTATCTCCTCGTTGATGGCCAGGTCTTTCTCTATGTACGTGTCGGTAGCGGGCAGGTAGGCCTCCGGCTGGTAGTAGTCGTAGTAGCTGACGTAGTACTCTACGGCGTTCTGGGGGAAGAAGGTGCGCATCTCTTCGTACAGCTGCGCCGCCAGCGTCTTGTTGTGGCTCAGTATGAGGGTGGGTTTGTTCACGTTGGCTATGACGTTGGCCATGGTGAACGTCTTGCCCGAACCGGTGACGCCCAGCAGCACCTGCGAGCGGTCGCCTCTCTTAACGCCGTCGGTTAGTTGGCGTATGGCTTCCGGCTGGTCGCCGGTGGGTTGGTAGTCGGATGTTAGTACAAACTTGTTCATAGCGAGGTGCAAAGGTACAAATAAGCGAGAACAAAACAAAACAAACGACGAAGTTTTTGTTTTTTTTGTCGAGTGTACGTACCTTCGGCGTGAGCCAAAGGTACAAATAATTCTTAATTCTTCGCTACTAATTATTAATTTATTCCCATTTTGCTTGGGTAATTGTAGGAAAATGCGTACTTTTGCACGTCAAAATCAGCGATATGAAGAAAACCATCGTCATATTCACCCTCCTCGTGGCCCTGCTTAGCAGCTGTGCCTCGGAGTTCAACCGTGTCTATAAGTCGTCTGACTACAGCTTCAAGTACGAGTACGCCAAGCAGCTCTTTGCCAACCGCAAGTTCGCGCAGGCCATCACGCTGCTCGAAGAAGTAGTGCAGCTGAAGAAGGGTTCCGACCAGGGCGAGGAGTGTCTCTTCCTTCTGGGCATGGCTCAGTATAACAACAGCGACTACGAGTCGGCTGCCGCCACCTTCCGCAAGTACGGCTCGTCCTATCCTCACGGCATATACGCCGAGCAAGCCTCGTTCTACGTGGGACAGTCGCTCTACGAGAGCACCCCTGAGCCGCGTCTCGACCAGACGCCCACCGTAGGCGCCATCAATGCCTACCAGCAGTTCCTCGACTTGTTCCCCGACAGCAAGCGCCGTGCCGAGGCGCAGGACCACCTCTTCGAGCTGCAGGACAAGCTCGTGCAGAAGGAGTACCTCTCGGCCAAGCTCTACTACAACCTGGGCGGCTACTTCGGCAACTGCTCCAACGGAGGCTCCAACTACGAGGCCTGCATCATCACCGCCCAGAACGCGCTGAAGAACTACCCCTACGCCCGTCAGCGTGAGGAGTTTGCCGTGCTCATTATGAAGAGCAAGTTCGAACTGGCCGAGAACAGTGCCGAGGAGAAGCGCATCGACCGCTACCGCGATGCCGAGGACGAGTGTTACGGCTTCCTCAACGAGTTTCCCGAGAGCCCCGAAGCCAGGACGGCCGAGCAGTATATTAAGAAATGTAAGAAAGTAACGAAAGACTAAATCGAAAATCGAAAATCCGTAAATCGAAAATCGAATAAGTAAATCGAAAATCGAAAATCAGTAAATCGAAAATAAAACAAGATGGATTACAAGAAATCAAAAGCTCCGGTTAACACCGTGACCCGCAACATCATGGACCTTTGCCGTGATACCAACAACATTTACGAGAGCGTAGCTATCATTGCCAAGCGCGCCAACCAGATTTCCGTTCAGATCAAGGACGACCTCAGCAAGAAACTGGCCGAATTCGCCTCTTACAACGACTCACTCGAGGAGGTCTTCGAGAATCGTGAGCAGATAGAAATCTCACGCTACTACGAGAAACTGCCCAAGCCCACACTGCTGGCTACCCAGGAGTTTATCGATGAGAAGGTCTATTGGCGCGACCCCGTACGCGAGGCTCAGCTGGCGGCTGCCCTCTCGCAGGAGTAATCGAAAATCGAAAATCTGTAAATCGAAAATCGAAAATCAGTAAATCGAAAATCCTGCAAGATGATACAGCGCATTCAGACCGTCTATCTTTTCCTGGCCGTCGTGCTCAGCGTGGCCTGCCTCTGCCTGCAGATAGGCAGCTACGACGCTGCCGGCACCGCCGTCGTACGCGAGTACAACCTCTGGGTGACCGACCTCATGGGCGACCGCTCCTTCCGCACGTGGCCCCTCTTTGCCGTGCTGGTGCTCTCGTCAGCCGTCGGCTTCTGCAACATCTTCCTGTTCCGCAACCGCAAGATGCAGGCCCGCATCTGCCTCTTCAACGTGCTGCTCGTCGTGGGCTGGTATATCCTTTACGCCGTCTTCAGCCAGCTGCTCACCAGTCCCGAGGCGCTGGCCGGAGTCGTCTTCCAGCCCGCCGTGGCTGCCTTCCTTCCTGCCGTGGCCGTCATTCTCTACGTCATGGCCCGCCGTGCCATCCTGGCCGACGAGAAACTCGTCAGGGCGGCCGACCGCATACGCTGAAACAGCACACTGAGAGTTCACCACAGCAATCCCCGCCATCCTCTCAACACAGAGTGGCGGGGATTGCTGTTCATGAGCCCGCTTGACGTTACGGCCTGCCAGAACTGAGCACATTCAGCGTTGTTCCATGGGGCAGAACAATCAGAGAAGTGGCACTTCTCTGATGGAGAAACGGCACTTCTCTGATGGAGAAACGGCACTTCTCTTGTGGAGAAACGGCACTTCTCTGGTGGAGAAACGGTACTTTTGTTGATAAGAAGTAGCGCGGTTTTGAGCTACAATAACGCGTATTTCATCGTAATAAACGTTAAAAATGTAAGTCTCTTGCCACACTTGCCACCATAATGCCACGCGTAATACGCTGATTTACAGCTCGTGTTGCAAGTGTGGCATTTTTGCAAGGAAAATAAAAAACTTATGTAGTGCGTCCGTTCTAAACCGCTTAATGTATGTGCTTGTGGGTTTGTGATTGCTGATATATATATAAAGCAATCACGAACCCACAACATACCGCCACGATTTTTCAGTAATCACCGGGTGCTTATAGCCCAAAGGCTATGTGGCCTACCTCGCTACACAAAGAGCCTACTTCGATGGGGAAGTAGGCTCTCTGGCTAGCGAGGTAAGCCACTTCCTCTTCAGTACGCGTGGTCGTCCTGCAGCTCCTGGCGGTCGAGGGGCTTGCTGTCGATGGCTCGCCAGGCATAGACGATGTAGGCCAGGACGAAGGGGACGAAGAAGGAGACGTAGAACATGGTGCGCAGGGTGAACTCGCTGCTACACGAATTGGCCAGTGTGAGCGACGACTGCAGGTCGGCCGTCGAGGGGTAGTAGGCCGTGTGGTTCCAACCGGCCGTGAGCAGCAGTGCCAGCACGGTGACGACGGTGCCGATGCCTGCCGGCCAGACGTTTTGGCGCCAGATGCCCCAGAGCACGAGCAGTACGCCGATGAGCAGGAGCACGAGCAGGTACCACTGCTGGAGCAGGTTGTTCAGGTACTTCAGGGGTTCCACGACGATGAGGCCGTCGGGCCTGACGGCATAGCCGTCCTTGAGCAGCAGGTGCAGCAGGTAGGCCACGAAAAGCACGAGGAAGGGCACGGCGGCACCGAGGAGTCGGGCGGGTACGCGCTGGCGGATGGCCTCGTCATCGACGTTGTTACGGACGTAGAGAATGCCTAGGGTGCGGGCCAGGAACATGACGGCCAGTCCGAAGATGAGCACCCAGGGGTTCAGCAGGGCGTCGAGTCCGTGGGAAGCGTTAGCCCAGGAGGAAATGATGGGCGAGGAGGCTGTGGCCGATATCATGTTGTCCTTGGCAATGAGGAAGTTGCTGCCCTCGAAGAAGGTGGCCACGGCAGCTCCCAGCAGGAAGGGGCCCAGAAGTCCGTTGAGCACAAGGAAGAACTGGAAGGTGCGCGGCCCGAGGAAGTTGCCCAGTTTGTTCTGAAACTCGTAGCTGACGGCCTGCAGCACGAACGTCAGCAAAATGAGCATCCATAGCCAGTAGGCCCCGCCGAAGCTGGTGCTGTAGAACAGGGGGAAGGAGGCAAAGAAGGCTCCGCCGAAGGTGACGAGGGTAGTAAACGTGAACTCCCACTTGCGGCCAGTGGAGTTGATGACGAGGCGTCGCCCTTCGGCCGTCTGACCTAAGGAGTTGAGACAGGAGTTGGCTCCCTGGACGAAGAGCAGGAAGACGAGCAGTGCGCCGAGCAGTGAAACGACGAACCACCAGTATTGTTGTAAGAAATCGTAAGTCATAATTTTTTAGTTAGGAGTTAGTAGTTAGGAGTTTCTTCCTCCGGTCCTTTCTTGATTTGTTTCAGCAGGATGTTGATTTCGACTCCCAGGAGTACGGTAAAGAGAATGAGGAAGATGAAGAAGGTCAACATGACCGACGAGGAGTGCAGATCGCTGACGGCTACCCACGTGGGCATGAGGTCCTGAATGGTCCAGGGCTGGCGTCCGAACTCGGCCACGAGCCATCCGCTCTCGGAGGCCACGTAGGCCATGGGAATGAGGGCAATGGCCAGCCAGTAGTGCCAGGCGGGTAGTCGGCTGATGTCGTAGTGGTCGGCCTCGGTTTCGGGTATGAGTCCGAAGGTGGCCAGCAGTCGCCCGAGTATGGGCGAGAGGTAAGGTATGCGCACCGAGAGTAACAGGATGAGCGTGAAGAAGACGATGAAGACGCAGCCCATGCCCACCATGACGCGGAAGGCCCAGAAGTTAATGGGGATGAAGGGCACGAGGTCGGCCTTGTTCTTGATGTAGCCGTAGCCGAAGTAGGGCATGTTCTCGCCCAGCACCGCGAGCTGAGCCTTGAGCACGGAGTCGGCTGCTCCCTCCTTCTTGGCTTTGCGGTAGTCGGCCAGAGCGGTGATGGCCTTGCGGCCTCGCTGAATCTTCTCGTCGATGGACGGCTCGCGGTGGCCGTCGGGTGTCGTGTAGCCGCGCATGATGTCGTTCACTCCGGGCACGAAGCCGTGCGGGTCGTCAGTGGCCATGATGGAGAGGAAGTAAGGCAGTTCGAGTCTCAGGGGCGGGGCCTCTTCGCCCACGTAGTCAGGTTGAGTGAAGGGGTTGACCCAGGCCACGGCGGTCAGTCCCTGGTCGGTTCCGCCATTGTAGAGTGCCTCCATGGCGGCCAGCTTCATGGGTTGCGCCTTGGCCACGTCCTGTCCGGCCAGATGGCCCGTAGCACCGGCCAGGAGCGAGGCGACGAGTCCCACGGCGGCACCTATCTTAATACTCTGGACGGCGAAGCGCTGGTGGCGGCGCCGCCAGAGGTACCAGCAGCTGACGCCCACGCAGAATACGGCTCCGATAATCCAGGCCGAGGTGACGGTGTGGCAGAACTTGCTGACGGCAAAGGGCGAGAGGGCCACCTCGAGGAAGCTGACCATCTCGTTGCGCATGGTGTCGGGGTTGAACTCGCAGCCCACGGGACACTGCATCCATGCGTTGGCCACGAGAATCCACCAGGCAGAAATAGTGGCTCCCAGACCGGTGAGCCACGTGGAGGCCAGGTGGAAGCCCGGCGACACCTTCTTCCAGCCGAAGAACATGACGGCCACGAAGGTTGACTCCATGAAGAAGGCCACGATGCCCTCGATGGCCAAGGGCGCACCGAAGATGTCGCCCACGAACCAGGAGTAGTTGCTCCAATTGGTGCCGAACTCAAACTCAAGAATGATGCCCGTGGCGACGCCCATGGCGAAATTGATGCCAAAGAGCTTCTGCCAGAACTGGGCCGTGCGCTTCCAGAAGGGGTCGCGCTTGCGGTAATAGACGGTCTCCATGATGCCCATGATGACGGCCAGGCCGAGCGTCAGCGGCACGAAGAGCCAATGGTAGATGGCGGTGAGGGCAAACTGCGCTCTAGACCAGTCGATGGTACCCGCGTCGATGTTTAATAATAGGTGTGTCATAGCTTTGTAATAATTTGAGTATTAGTTGTTTATTCGTTCAGTCATTTCAGTGGCCACGTAGTCTGCCTCGCCACCCTCGTCGGCGTGGGTGGAAAGGAAGTCGGGGAAGAAGAACACCTTGAGGATGGCGAACATGATGAAGAGTTTGATGAGGATGACGGCCCAAAGGGTGCGGCCCAGCGTCATGTTGCGGAAACCGTCGGTGTAGAGGTCATAGACCCTGTAGAGGAAACTCTGCTTGTTCATAGGCAGGTGAATGAGGGTTAATATAGGATGCTCAGTTCAACAAACGTTGTGCAAATATACGACATTATTGGTAATATACCAAACATCGGCTTGGGTTTTTGCTAAAATTGTTCAATTTTTTTTGCCGTTTCATTGAAATAGCTTAACTTTGTGCCGTTTTTTACAAAAGACAAGACAGAAAGAAAGATGAAGAAATACGTATGGATTCCGCTGGTGGTGCTCATTCTGCTCCTGCTGGCCGGCATGGTCTGGCTGGGCTACAGCTTCTATAAGGAGCGCGAGGAAAACAAAGCCATGCAGGAACTGGCAGCCCTGGACAAGCAGGAAATGGAGAACGAATACGAGCGCTTCGCCCTGCAGTATAGCGAGATGAAGACACAAATCAACAACGACTCCATCATAGCCCAGCTGACCCGGGAGCAGATGCGCACCCAGCAGCTGCTGCAGGAGCTGCGCCAGGTGAAGGACACCGACGCCCGCGAAATAGCCCGACTGAAGAAGGAGCTGGCCACGGTGCGGGCCGTGCTGCGCGACTACGTGATGCAGATAGACTCGCTGAACCGCCAGAACCAGGAACTCATGGCCGAGAACACCCGCATACAGGGCGAGTACGACGAGGCGACACAGCGCATAGAAGACCTGAGCACCGAGCGCGAGACGCTGTCGGAGCGCGTGGCCATGGCTGCACAGCTGGACGCCAACAACATTACGATGCAGCTGCTGAAGAAGAACGGCAAGACGGTCAAGAGGATGAAGGACTGCAAGAACATTGCCATCAGCTTCAACATAGCACGCAACGTGACGGCCGACAACGGACAGCGCACCATCTACGTGCGCATCACCACGCCGACGGGCGAGGCACTCAGCGGCGGCGGCACCATCAGCTACGAGAACCGCCAGATAGAGTACTCGCTGAAGAAGGTCATAGAATACACGGGTGAGGAAATGCCTATTACGCTTTACTGGAACGTGGCCGAGTACTTGGGAGCCGGCTCGTACAACGTGAGCATCTTTGCCGACGGCAACATGATTGGCTCGCGCTCGTTTACCTTTAATTAGGACATGAGAAAAAATACAGATAAAGAACAATGAAGTACAGATTTCTTGGAATAGTAACCCTGCTCTTGGGAGCCACGGTGCCTGTGGGCGCACAGCGGCTGCTGAGCCTCGACTCCTGTAGGGCGCTGGCTCTGCGCAACAACAAGCAGCTGCAGGTGCAGAAGGTCAAGCAGGACGTGGCGGCCCACATGCGCCGCTCGGCCCGTACCAAGTATCTGCCCCACATCAGTGCCGTGGGCGGCTACATGCACACGACGGAAGAGGTGTCGATACTGAACGACCACCAGAAAACCGTGCTGGGCGGCTTGGGAACCATGACGTCGGGCTTGATAGGACAGAGCCTGACGGGGCTGGCGGGCCAGCTGCCCGAGAGCCTGACCGGACTGTTGGGACAGCTGGGCATGTCGCCCGAAGCCCTGCAGCAGCTGATGACGCCCGAACTCGAGAAGGTGGCCGCACAAGGCAACGGGCTGGGGCAGGGCATAGCCGACGCCCTGCGCACTGACACACGCAACATCTGGGCGGGCTCCGTAGCACTGGTGCAGCCCGTCTTCATGGGCGGTGCCATCGTGGCGCTGAACAAAATGGCCGACATCGGCGAAGAACTGACGCGCAACCAGACCGACCAGCAGTTGCAGAACACCCTCTACACCATTGACCAGGCCTACTGGACCGTCGTGTCGCTGAAGCATAAGAAGAAGCTGGCCGAGGCCTACCTGGAGTTGGTCAAGAAGCTGGACGGCGACGTGGAGAAGATGATCAGCGAGGGCGTGGCCACGCGTAGTCAGGGACTATCGGTCGATGTGAAGGTGAACGAGGCCGAAATGCAACTGACGCAGGTCAACGACGGACTGGTACTGTCGCGTATGCTGCTCTGCCAGCTCTGCGGACTGGAGCTGAACGAGGCCGTCGTACTGGCCGATGAGGACGTGGAAAACCTCTCCATCAGCGATGTGCCGCAGCCCCTGAGCATGGAGCAGGCCATCAAGAACCGACCGGAGATGCGCATGCTCGAGAACACCATCAACCTAAGCCGGCAGGCTACGAACCTGCTGAAGGCCGGCAACCTGCCGCAGGTGGCGCTGGTGGGTGGCTACACGACGACGAACCCCAGCGTGCTCAACGGCTTTGAAAAGAAATTCCGGGGCATGTGGAACGTTGGCGTACTGGTGCGCATACCGCTTTGGAACTGGGGCGACGTAGCCCACAAGGTGCGCGCCTCGAAGGGGCTGACCACCATAGCCACGCTGGAAATGAACGAAGCACGCGAGAAGATGGAGCTGCAGATTAACCAGAGCCAGTTCCGCGTAAGTGAAGCCCGGAAGAAACTTGACATGACGCGCTCGAACGTGCGCCGTGCCGACGAAAACCTGCGCATGGCGAACCTCGGCTTCCAGGAGGGCGTAGTGGAGAGCACCACCGTCATGGAGGCCCAAACCGCATGGCTGCAAGCCCAGACGCAGAAGATAGACGCAGAGATTAACCTCAAGCTGAGCCAGGTGAACCTGCAGAAGGCTGTAGGTACTTTAGGGCATTAAGCCCCTATAAACCCTATAAGCTCTATAAACTCTATAAGCCCTATTAGACCCAACAAAAAAAAAGAACAAGAACTATGTCACAAGCAAAAACCCAACATAACAACATTCTGTTTGCCATTATTGGTTTTGCAACCGTTGTAATCATTGTAGCCCTCATTGGTTATTTCGCGCTCGACCGCGACCCGGAACTGATGCAGGGGCAGGTGGAAGTCACTGAGTACCGCGTATCGAGCAAGGTGCCCGGACGCATACTGGAACTGCGCGTGAAGGAAGGCGACTTCGTGAAAGCCGGCGACACGCTGGCCATACTCGACGCACCCGAAGTGAGGGCCAAGATGGCTCAGGCACAAGGTGCCGAGAGTGCTGCGGCCGCCCTGGAGCTGAAGGCTCAGAACGGAGCGCGCCAGGAGCAGATACAGGGAGCCTTCCAGCAGTGGCAGCAGGCCAAGGCCGGTCTGGATATTGCCAAGAAGTCGTACGACCGCATACAGCGACTCTTCGACGAGGGCGTCGTCAGTGCCCAGAAACATGACGAGGTGCTGGCCAAGTATCAAGCCATGGAGGCTCAGGAGAGGGCCGCAAAGAGCCAGTACGACCTGGCCATGAACGGTGCGCGCCGTGAAGACAAGCTGGCCGCCCAGGCTCAGGTAAGCCGCGCCCGTGGAGCCGTGCAGGAGGTGAACTCCTACATCAACGAGACTGTCCAGATAGCCCAGATGGACGGCGAGGTAAGCAGCATCTACCCCAAGGTAGGCGAACTGGTAGGCACGGGGTCGCCCATTATGACCATATCGGTGATGAGCGACATGTGGGGAAGCTTCAACGTGCGCGAAGACCAGCTGAACGGGCTGAAAATAGGTTCTACGTTTACTGCCTTCGTACCGGCCTTCAACAAGGAGATACAGTTGAAGGTGTATTACATGAAGGACCAGGGCTCGTATGCCGTCTGGAAGGCCACCAAGTCCAACGGCGAGTATGACCTGAAGACCTTTGAGGTAAAGGCTCGTCCCGTAGAGCCCTTTGAAGGGCTGCGTCCGGGCATGTCGCTGATTATCAAGAACTGAGCATAGAAAACTATTTCTGCTTTGAAGTACCTTCGTCAGATATACGATATTACGCTGCGTGAGTTGTGGATTCTGCGCAGGAACCACATCTACCGCTTTGTCATGGTGGCATTTCCGCTGCTGGTCATCTTCTTCTTTACCTCCTTGCTGGACAGTGGTCTGCCCACTGACATGCCTGTCGGCGTGGTAGATTTGGACAACACCTCCACCTCGCGCTCGCTGGTTAAGAGGCTGGACGCCTTCCAGATGTCGGAGGTGGTGGCACGCTACCCCAGCGTCTATGAGGCGCGCAAGGCCATGCAGCGGGGCGAGATATATGGTTTCCTTTATATACCGAAGGGAACCACTGACAATCTCCTGTCGAGCAGACAGCCGAAGATTTCCTACTACTACTCTTATACTACGCTGGCGGCTGGCTCCATGGTCATGAAGGACATGAAGACCATATCGACCCTCGGTTCGGCAGCTGTGGGACAGGCTACGTTGCGGGCACGCGGGCTGACTGACGATCAGATACAGACGCTCTTGATGCCCATCAAGATAGACCTGCACCAGGTGGCTAACCCCTGGTCGAACTACAACATCTACCTGACCACGATGATGGTGCCGGGTATCATCATGCTCTTCATCTTCCTGATTTCGGCCTACTCCATAGGTACGGAGCTGAAGTTTGGAACGTCGAAAGACTGGCTGGCACGAGCAGACAACAACATTGTAGTGGCTACCGTGGGTAAGTTTCTTCCACAGACACTCATCTTTCTGGCCATTGTCTTTGCCTACCAGTTGTACGTTTTCTACATCTTGGACTTTCCCCATCAGGGTGGCGCGTGGCGTATCATCCTGTTAGGACTCATTCAGGTGCTGGCCTCGCAGGGCTTCGGCATTTTTGCCTTCGGACTCATGCCTTCGCTGCGCATGTCGATGAGTATCTGCTCGCTCTGGGCCGTACTCAGCATCTCGATGGCAGGCTCGGCATTCCCCATCATGGGTATGGACGCTCCCTTGCAGTCGCTCTCATGGCTGTTCCCCCTGCGCCACTACTGGATGATATACCAGATATGCGTGTTCAATGGTTTCCCACTCATTGACGCATGGTTCCACCTTGCAGCACTGGCTGCTTTCATGTTGCTGCCGTGGGTGGTTATAAGTAAAATAAAGAATGCAATGCTGAATTATGTCTATATTCCGTGAAGCATACGACTATCTGCAGGACCTCTGCTTCGTCTGGCGAAAAGAGATGATGCAGCTGGTGAAGGACGAGGGAGTCATCATCTTCTTCGTATTAGTACCCCTTGTCTATCCGTTGCTCTACTCTTGGATATACAATAATGAGCAGGTACATGAGGTGCCCGTCGTAGTGGTCGATATGTCTCACTCGGCCCTCTCGCGCCAGTTTATCCGCATGTGCGACGCATCGCCCGACGTGAAGGTGGCCTACTACGCCCAGGACTTGGACGAGGCCGAGTCGTTGGTCAGCCGTCAGCTTGCCAAGGGCGTTTATTTTATTCCTGAAGAGTTCGAGAAGCATGTCAACCGCATGCAGCAGGGTGTCATCAGCGTCTATTGCGACATGAGCCTCATGTTGACGTACAAGGCTATCTTCCAGACAGCACAGGCCGTCTCGATGGAGATGGGCAGCGAGCTGAGGACCAAGCTGGGCGGCCTTTATACGGCACGTGAAGAAGTAATAGCCGCGCAGCCCCTGGCCTACGACGACGTGGCCATGTATAACCCGGCGGGCGGCTACGGTTCAGGCGTGTTGCCTGCCGTGCTGGTACTGATTCTGCAGCAGACGCTGGTGCTCGGTATTGGACTCTCTGCCGGTACGGCACGCGACGAGTCTCCCGGCCGCTACCTCATACCCGTTAACAAACCGCACTACAGCCGTACCATTCCCATCGTTCTGGGAAAGGCCCTGTGCTACTTCATGGTGTTTGCCGTCATGGGCACGTGGCTGCTCATCGTGGTGCCACGGTTGTTCAACTTCCCCCATCTGGCTTCCTGGCAGTCGCTGCTGACCGTGATGTTCCCTTACGTCCTGGCCTGTATCTTCCTGGGCATGACGGTGTCGGCATTGGTAAAGTATCGTGAGAACGTGATGCTCATCGTGGTCTTTATCAGTGTTCCGTTATTGTTCATGACTGGAGTAAGCTGGCCGCAGAGCAACATTCCCGGCTACTGGCAGGGCGTCTCCTGGCTATTCCCCAGCACCTTCGGCGCAAGGGCGTTCATCCGCTTAAACAGTATGGGAGCAACGCCTTACGACGTGCTCCCAGAGTTTCGTATTCTTTGGATTCAGACCGGTGCCTATCTCCTCTTGGCTTGTCTGGTGTATAGGTTCCAGTTCTTCTTAGCCAAGCGCGACCTTAAGAAGTATGGACAATCTTTGTCTTCGGAAGCGTCTGGTTCCGCCGATTGACCACCGTCACCACACTTTGTGCCAGATTGACAAAGGCCAAGCCGGTCATGGTCTCGCTGCTTAGGGCTGCGGGCTGTCCGTTGTCGCCACTCTCGCAGAGGCCCTGAACCAACGGTATCTGGGCCAGCAAGGGTAACTCCATTTCTTGTGCTAACTGCTTGCAGCCCTCCTTGCCAAAGATGTAGTAACGGTTCTCTGGCAGTTCGGCCGGCGTAAACCAGGCCATGTTCTCAACCAGCCCCAGAATGGGCACGTTGACCTTGTCGTTACGGTACATGTCAATGCCCTTGCGTGCATCGGCCAATGCAACCTGCTGGGGCGTAGAAACGATAATGGCTCCCGTAATGGAAAGCGTCTGAAGCAGCGTCAGGTGAATGTCGCTCGTGCCGGGAGGCGTGTCTAAGACGAAGTAGTCCAACTCGCCCCAGTCAGCATCGGCAATGAGCTGCTTCAGTGCGCTGGTGGCCATGCCGCCGCGCCAGAGGGTTGCCGTCTCGGGGCTGACGAAGAAACCTATGGAAAGCAGTTTTACACCGTACTTCTCGATAGGCTCTATGAGGTCGCGGCCATCCACGTGGACTGCGTAGGGACGGGCGTCTTCCACCTGAAACATCTTGGGCACTGACGGACCGAAGATGTCGCAGTCCAAGAGCCCCACCTTGTAGCCCAGACGGGACAGTGCGATGGCCAGATTAGCGGCTACGGTGCTCTTGCCCACACCACCCTTGCCGGAGCTGACGGCAACGATGTTCTTCACGCCAGGCAGCAGCTGGCTGGCAGCAGGACGAGGCTTTGTCTTGAACTCTGTCACTATTTCTACCTCTACGTCTTTACCGCAGTGGTACTTAATGGCTGCCTCGGCAGCCTTGACGGTCGATTTCAGGAATGGGTCAGTCTCGCGGGGAAATTCCAGGATTACCTTTACCTTACGTCCGTTAATGGCAGGCTGGTCGGCCACCATCTCGCTTTCTACCAAATTCTTCTTCGTGCCGGCATAGGTTACCGTGGCCAGCGCATCCATGATGAGTTTGGGGTACAATTGCTGTTCCATGTGTGATATATTTGTTTTCTTAGATTTTATGCTCAGAGAAGTAATGGTCTCTGAGTGGCTTGCTGACAGGCTGCCCCGTCAGCTTAACTTTCTGTTGGAGCCTGATGTCGGTTGAAGAGGCTGCGACCTTCAGCAGATACTCGCCGGGAAGAATGTTCCATTGGCGCTGTCCGCCGTTGTTCGTATAGAAGCCGAACTGGTCGGCATGCAGGGTGAGAGTGACGGTCTTCTCTTCGCCAGCCTTCAGCTCGACGCGGGCAAAGCCCTGAAGCTGCATGGGGCGTAGCTGTTGCTCGTCGGAGGTGGGCGAGAGGTAGAGTTGGGCAATCTCTGTAGCATTGACAGTACCCGTGTTCTTCAGTTGGAACGTCAGTGTGACGGTACCGTTATTGGCTGGGGCTTCAGCGTCAGCCTGCAGGTTGCTATACTCGAAGGTAGAGTAGGTGAGACCGTAGCCGAAGGGCCACTCTACGCGAGCGTCCTGCTTGGTAGAACGGTTGTAGCACAGGGGTTCGTCAAGCTCGCAGTTGGGGTAGCTCACGGAGAGCTTGGCTGAAGGCGACACGCGGCCGTAGAGAATGTCGGCAACGGCGCGTCCGCCTTCTTCACCGGGATACCATGCCTGAATGACGGCAGCACAACGCTTGGCCAGACTACCGAGCACCTGGGCACGCCCACCGAAGACGACCAACACTACGGGTTTGCCCGTCTGGAGGAGTTCTTCGACGTACTGCTCCTGACGGCCCGGAAGGCGCAGGCCCTTGCGGTCGCGGTTCTCACCGCAAAGCATGACGTTCTCGCCTACGGCAGCCACGATGATGTCGGCTTGACTGGCCATGCTGAGGGCTTCAGCACGATTGGCCGGTTCGCCGGCATCGACCTTGCGGTGCAGCAATTCGTACTCCCAGGCGCGCTCGTCGCCCAGCTGGCTGTACTTGGTCTCTACTTCTTCGGTCCAGTCGCAGCCACGTGA
>ODAJ012137176.1_pt1 | contig 21168 bp, 37 predicted proteins | sample 1539241 | NCBI WGS metagenome assembly ODAJ01 (sample SAMN02144231, study PRJEB22623) | gut metagenome | biome: sheep rumen | host: Ovis aries | place: New Zealand | reverse complement strand
CTTGGGGCCGCGCTTCAGAATCTCTGCCTTGATGCGCTCCGCGTCTTCCGGGGAGATATCCGTCTCCACCACCTCGTCGGCTTTCTCAACCTGCACCTTGGTGGTATCCACGTCATGGCCGGATAGGGTCTTTAGGAACTCCTGGCGAACCTTGAACGATTCCTTGACCTGGTTGAAATAGTCAAAGAGCTCCCTCGGGGAAGCCTCGTCCAGGTTTATCTTCATGGCTATGGCGTTGTCTATGCTTTCCAGGCGGTGTATGAGGTTGGACATGGAATCCACCGCGCACTCCGTCATATTGAGCATCTTGAGGTTCATACGGGCCTTGAGGTCGTCAAGGTCCTTTTGCGGTATGGACAATGGTTGCTGATTTTCGCTCATAGACCCACCCTATTACCTATTTCTTCATCCCTTGCAATTCAGCGTCTTTCAGTTCTTCGTATGTGACACTGGACACGTCGTGTTTGAAGACGTTGGTGATTTCGTGGATTCCACGTTCAAGCCATGAAGTTAGTATAGATTCAACTACATCTTGCGGGACGTGTTCTTTTTTCATTTTGCGCTGTACAACTCCCCTCACTTTTTCGGGATTGTCTAGATGTGCATCGGAAATAAACACCTCGTCCACGAGTTTATCTACGGCTCTTTGTTTGAATCCAACGGCCTGTATTTTACGGATTCCAGGTTCAAGTTGGGCGCACAATTCTTCAAGCCAGTGATATGCAGGTTCAGAAAATCGCTCCGGGTCCCGTTTAGATGCTTCTAGCATGAACCAGTTTTCAAGTATCTGTTGGATATGGTCGTCAATGGCGTCCTTCACTTTAGGACGGCTGTAAGTCATCTCTTGCAGGCGTATCAACCATTTCATTTTATAGTACCTCTATGTGGGAATATAACAAAATATCTCGTGAAAGTCAATATCTGTAAAAAAGAACCCCCGCCCTTGCGGACGGGAGCTCCCGATGATTGCGAATTATGATTGGTCTATTTCTTGAAGACGTTGACTTCGTAGCACGGACATCCGTTGCTGTCAAAGTCGTTGTCGCTGCGGAACGTCGTCTTTTCGCTCACGGCCTTGAGGCTGAACCCTTCGTACTTTTCCTTGAAGTCAAAGTAGGTCTGCTGCTCGTCGTCGGTCAGAGTGTCGCCGTCGTAGTTTTCCCCGAGGGTGTAGGTCTCCCACAGCCAGTTCGGGACTATGATGGTGTCTTCGGGCTTGCGGAGGCTTTCCGTGATGTGGCTCTCCCCAAGCTCAATATTGAAGATGTCCACGAGGGCCGCCTTGAGGGCGTCAATCGTTTCAATGTCTTCCACGAGTTGGTTCACGCAGGGATTGACATCCTTCAGCCACACGCGGGCTTCGTAGGGGGGTTCAACCCATACGCACACGGTTTCCCCGTTTTCGTCACCCTTGTCCTTGCAGTCGTAAACGATGCGGTCCTTGTTGCCGTCGTACCACGTGTTGACGATTTCAAGGCCGAGTTCCTTGATGAGGTCCGTTACCGCATCTTCCGTGAGTTCGTAGGTCACATCGTTGGCGTCTTCGGATTTGTTCTTGACAAGGTTCTGTATATTACGTGCAGCCCATTTGGGCAGACGCTTGGCACTTATGACATTGATATCATTTGCGGGAGCGTATTTGTCCTTGACATAGGCGATACCTGCCTGTCGGGCCTGTTCTTCGGTATCGTGACGTTGTGTAATCACGTCAATTTTCTCTGTTTCGCCATCTTCGGATTTGTATTCAACAGTCACGCACCAAGCCTTTGATTCTCCGGAGTTATCGGAGTCTTCGGACTTCTTGGACCCATCCTTTGCGTCGGACGAGTCTATGAACGTGATGTCGTCCCCGCCGTTCTCTATAAAGACTTCCAGGGTGTCGTCCATGGCAATGAACTCGTCAGTGAAAATTTCTTCAATGCCGTCAACGTCCTTGAACTTCATCTCTCTTACAACTTCGTCCTTGCCCGAATCATCCCACGTGGGGCTGTACTGGTAGACAATGCCCTTGTCCGGAGATACACCCCAGAACGGACCTACGTCCTTGCCGTCGGAGGTTACGGGGTACACGTTTAGTTCATCCGGATGGGTATTACGGAAGTCTATGCGGAAATACTTGACTTTCGCGGCAGACCAGGCGGCCTTGACGGCAGCCTTGATGGCGACGTTCTCCATCTCCGTCTTGTTGAACAGGGCTTCTGATTTCTTGGATTCACCGTAGGTGCAGGAGGGTTCTTCCTTATATACTTCGCCTTCGTCCGAGATAGCCAACCCTGCCTTGGCACATTTTTGCTTCCAATCGTTCCAAAGGTGGTTCGCAGCACCTTCACCTAGTCCGTCTACGACCACAGCCGTATCGTCCCTAACAGGATTCCACCCCTTGACGATTTCCAGACCCTGCTTGGCATCGTCTTCGGTTTTAAAGTCAATGAAGCAGGCATAGGTTTCAAGTTCTTCGGACTTGCTGCCACTGTCCTTCAAGGGTTCAATGCTAATGTTCTTGGTAGTCCAAGCAGCGAACCCATTAACGTGTCCACGTTGCAACTTATCAACAAACTTTTGGGCGGTCTGTTCTGCTGACCGCACTGTCTTAAAAATATAAGCGTTGTCTTCGTGGGGTGTCCAATCGCCATCAAGGTTATAGCAGTAGTCAGTGTTATTAGCGATGGGGTTCCTAGCAACCAAGATACAGGGAGCCCAATCTTCCCGATTTTCACCCATCTTTTCGGTTTTTGAGTATTGCTTCATACGCTTCATGTGCTCCTCTGCATCCTTCTTGTTGGCGAAAGACGCTAAAATGCGGTTGTCTTCGTGGCTACGGATGACCCAAGGAGCATCTTCGCCACGGCTGTTCTTGTGTCCTTTCTCGTAGCCCAACTTCTCGTCTGTAGGCTCTTTGGATTCGGACTTGTTGAAGTTATTTTTTATCATTGTGGCTGCTGCCAATGCATCCGCTTCTATATTGGCATCACTATTCGTAGGTGTCCACTTAAAATACCCTAATATGTGCCCCTTTATTTGTTCGGGGGAGTTATTCTTGTAATATATGGGGTGCTTATCGCCATAGCCGTATTTCAGTAACGTATTATACATATCATTGACCGAAGAATACGATATTTCGGGATATACGTCTCTCGGACGCTTTCCCCATATACCCATAACAGAGGTGCTACCACCGTAGCCCTCGTGTTTTTTGGACTCTACAACATGGTGAATCTTTATCTTGACGGACATAGGTTTCTCCACTATAATGTTTTTTCGTATTCCTCTACAATCAATTCGTAGAGGTCCTGCAAGTCTTCGGCCTTATAGAACGCCACCTCGTTTCCGCTAAAGTCACGCACGCGCACTAGGAGGTCGTTGCTGAATATCCACTTGTACGGATAACGGGAGTTTATATTCCTCGCTACCACCATACCGTATTCTGTACCTTCCGGTGCATGGCCGTTATAGATAGTCACTTTAAAGTATGCGTTGTCTATGCTCTCAAATGCCTTTTTGACGGTATCTGCAACGTCCTGCAAGGAATACCTAACCTTATTGACGGGTTCTATTCTTTCATGTACACGGATTGTCAGATTGTTCCCTGTTCTAGTCATCCCTTCGTTCCTTCCCGCATTGAGGGCGTTGAACCTGGACAGCTTGCGGATGTGGCGTTTGCCCGCGAAGGACTTAATCCATCTGTTCAGTTCCTTGGTACGTTTCCTACGGGTCAACGGATTGTTCCAGGTATGCTCCGCACGAGCGGACTGGATGTAGCCCGTGTGCTTGTGGTCGTCCTTGAACTTGTCAAGGAGCGATTTCTTGTGGAGGAAGTATCCGTGTTCCGACATAATGCCTATCTCTTCAGACCGAGCGAGTACCACTTGGCTATCTTGTCAATGCAGTCCTGGACGGATTTCCCGCTGTAGAACTGTCCGTCTATTATGCTATGCAGGTCCTTGTAATAGTTGCGTAAGGACTTGTCGTTCTCTATTGTCTTGATGTTGAACGTGTACTTGTCCTTTAGGCCGGACAATACCGCGTTCTTGTATTCGTCGTATTCCTGTACCCTGTCTTCCAGACTGGACTCGTTCTTCTTTTTCAAGAGCGATTCCTTTTTCTTGAGCATGGAGCACTTGCGGGACTCGCGCTTTGTAGACGTTAGTTCCTCTACGGCATTGTCCAGTTCCCAATAGACATACCCTATATAGTCCAGGATGTCCTTTGCCGTGTCTGTCTGCAAGTTATCGGTTTCGCCGTCTGTCGGGGATGCTGCATCCACGAGTCTGTCTAACGATTGGATGTACCACAGGTCAACTTTCGGGTAATGTTTCTTTGCGGATTCGGGACTGTCAATCGTGATGACCTTCGTGTAATCTACTTCGGCATCCTTGCCATCCTTGTCCGTATATGGAATCTTGTTACGACTATTGGTGTCCTTGACTTCGTAGGTCAAGCCCATCTTGTCAAGGTAGTCTTTGAGTTTTTCAAATTCAGTAGCCATGTCCGTATCTCCTAAATGTCGGTCATACCCTGCATAGCCGTCTTCAGACCCGCGTTGTTGCCCGTGTCAGTCTGGGGCATTACGCTACGGCTAGGGGCATTCTTGATGGGCTTGTTGGACTTGAGCATAATGCCTGCGTTACCGATGATGGCATTCTCAATGTCCTTCTTCTCAATGTCGGAGTTGTAGAAGTCGCGGTAGACCTGTATCAGTTCCGGCTGAATGTTCTCGTCAAGGTACTTGCGGAGCCTGTCGGACGACCAGTCAAATATGTTCATCCCGCCTTCAACAACGGCAGACGGGACATTCCCATCCGTGGCTACCGCGATGGCTCCCTGGAAATCACGGAGCATGTCAGCCGGGTCCTGGGCAACCTCGCCCGCCGAGTTCTTGAATACGACGCAGTTGAGGGCACAGTTCGGGTTGAGCATGAAAACCTGCGACCAACGGTGGTGGCCGTCCACGATGTAATACGTGCCGTTGTAGTCGTACACGACCAACGGGAGGTGCACCGTTACGGGACCGCCTTCAAGAATCTGCTTCACCTGCTCCGGGTTTTTTCCGCTGATTTGATAGGACAGAGACTTGCCTACGTCAATCTCGTTCTGCGTCGGGTGGAGGTCCTTGGCCTTGATGTTCATCTCGGCTGTATCCATCTCGTCGGCCAGTTCGCCTTTGCCGAATCCGAGCTCCAGAAGGTCTCTCTGTTCCTTGTTGAGGCTGTTCAGCATATTCACGAGTTCCGGCATTTCGGTCTGTGAGCGGAGAATGTCAACTTCCTTGTCAAACTCGGGATTGTTCGTCTCGTAGATACCGTTGCACCCGTCCAGGTAGCCCTTCTTGTAGGATAGGAAGGCTATGCGGCTAGGGAACGATTCCTGCGCCTTTGCGGGGCAGTACATCTGTCCGTCGCGGTTGCCCTGGGTATAGTAGGATTCCCCACGGAATGCCTTTGCCACGGGAATGTCAAACGGTTCTTTTCTGCGGACGGAGCCGAGGTCGCGGATTTGTTCCTGTTCGCGCAGGTTGTCGTATTCTTCCTGGTTGAACGGCCTGTAGTCAATAACATTCACGGAGCTGTCCAAATGCGGGATTTCGTCCTGGTCTTCAAGCACCCAATCCATAGCGTAGTTGGACCAACGTGCCTTAACAGAATACGGACCTTTGTGAAGTCCTGGTTTAAGGTCCTTTACAGTAATGATATACGTTCCGTTTTTCTTCGGAAAACCTTTACCACCTGCGTAGCCGTTACCTTCATTTACTTTTATTTTGAAACCCATAGGGGTGTCCTCACTGATTAGTAAACGTTCTTAATGTTTTCAAGGGCTGATTCCACGTCGTTAGCCATAGCGACGGAAGCACCTGCGGGTAGGGTGCTGATAACGATGTCTTTCCAATCGTTAATATCGTCGGCCCCGTTTTTAGGCAGGTCAAACCACGCTTCGTCAACACGTTGTTTGGCAAATTTCAGTTTAGATATAATTTCTTCGGCATCCACAGTAACTTGTGAATTGCCTTGTTGGTATTCGCTTTCAAAAATATCCAATAGTTCACCGAGGCTGTCACTTGCAACGTCAAGGTCTTCTACGGCTTCGTCTATATTGACGGAGGTTGTAGCTTCGTTTTTTTTCATAACGGCTCCTTATTAAATTATACATCCTTAAAATAATAATTCCCGTTTACATGTGCAACACCAGGTCCAGGTAAATGAGCGATTCCTCGCTCTCCTTCTTGGCGTTTGGGTTGCGCCACACTGTGATGTTCTTGACGAAATAGCTCAAGTCCTCGTCCCCGTAATGAATCAGCAACTTGGAATGCAACACTATATCACCTGGGCAGTAGTTTCTGCGGCCGCTAGTGTTCTTGAGCGTGTAGGCCTTGTTCTCGTCGTTGACGAACATTTCAGTCCCACGGATGACGGGCTGTTCCTGCGGGTCCAGGAATGCGATTCTCGCCACGAAATCCGGATTGTCGTTGTAGCGGTATTCGTGGTCCTTGTCGTTGTAGATGGAGCCAGTCCTGTCCTCCGGATTGTACGTTCCCTCAAGCGGGAGTCCGCTGTAGATGGAGAAATCTCCACGGTCGTGTATCGGGTAGTTCTCCGTACCCGTGGATATGACAGGCAGGTAGACCTCCGCATTGTACCCGATTAGGGATATGGCGTGCTTCAGACCCACGTAGGCACGGAGGTCGGCGATGGTGGTAAACACGTTCTGTGCGTGTTTACCCTTGAGGTTTTCCATGTCATCAAGACTGCGGGGCATAGGTCTAGTCCTTTATTATATACGCAATTCCTCTGCTATTTCAGTAGATAATCCCTTCTTGGGAATATCGGGGTCGCTAGTGCTTACATTAAAACGTGTGTAGTCATAGGCATTACCATTGATGTATTTACGCCCGAATAAGTAAAAAGACGTATTACTTGTATACGGCTTATCGTTGTATGTGTCGTAGTAGTCTTTTTTATAGTAATATGGCGTCCACGTGAGTTCAAATGCCCCGTAATATGGAGAAAACGGCCCCGTGTCGTTCTTCATTGCATCTAACGTTATTGCTTTAGCGTCGTCTCGTTCTATATATTTGGGCAAGTTTAAATGATATCCGTCGGGAATAAACAGAGCAGTTAAGCCATCTTTACTCGGAATAGCCACATAGCCCCCATACGCAAGGTTCCGTAAAGAGTAAAGAACTTCCGGAGTAAGTTTCTTGAGATAGTCTTTAAGAAAATCTCTGTAAGTCTTGTAGGCTTCATCTAATTTTTCGTGAACTCGTATTTTAAGCATACACTTGCTCCTGTGGTTTACCTATCCCTGTATTCGGGGGGACACTTGTATTCAGCGGGGAGTTCGTCTTCGTCAAGGAGAACTCTTACGGCCTTAATGGGCTTGGTGTCATCCAGGTCGTAGAAGCGATTCTTTTCAGCATACTTTTTAGCCTTGCGAATAGCGTCTTTCTCGGTTCGGCATTTATAGAGTTTGGCTACCGAGGCTATGTGCGTTGTTCGGGGAAGGGTCACAACCCAATAACCTCTACTATACGTGAGTTCTTTAAGTGCTTCTTCTTTGTCGCCTTCTGCTTCGCCCTTGAGGATTTCAAGTGCGTCATACCACCACATTTCGGAAACTCGTTTTTCATGCACTTTAATTTTCAGCATAAGTCTCTTCCTTTCTGATAATCTTGCTAGACCAGTTCGGTCCAATGTTCTTTACATCCTCTGTGGCAGAACAGAAACTGCACACCGCCTTGTTGCCGATGAATCTGTATGTCTTGCGACCGCAGAATACGCACCGCTCCTTGGAACCCGCCGTGTGCCTCCTTCGTCCGGGAGAGGGAGACAGGCTGTCAACGATAATCGGCTTCGGGTATTCTGCAATATTCATGGACTAGCCCTCGCAATACTTCTTGAAGATAGCCTCTAGTTCATGGAACAAGGACATATCGCAGTTCTTGTCAAACGATGCATCCGCTTCCCATGTGTGAACGTTGAATTTGCCACCAGTGTAGGCCAGTTCGTAGAAGCAGAAAAATTCGCCTACTCCTGGAACCCCGATGACAAGTTGCTGCCCGAACGAATGCGGTTCGTTGGACACCTTGAACTTGTAATCGCTGCCGAGCACTCGCTTGAACTCGTCCATCATGGTGTCCAATTTAGCATTGTACTTTTTCTCGTCTATGCCGTGGACCTTGATTGTCATGCTAGACATAGTTAAATCTCCTAGTAAATCTCCACCGTCATATCGTAGCGGTCAAACGGGGCTTCCTTCGTGCCAGCAGCGAAACACTTGATTCTGCCGAACAGTTCGTAGCCTTCGGGCGTGGTGGCTAAAAAGTCATAGGTCTTGGTATTCCCGCTATATCCACCCGCACGGTTATCAGCCCACATTTCAAACTTGACTTGCGGGAAGGCATCCTTGAGCGCATCACGGATTTTCCAAACGGCATTCCAATCGGTATCGTGGAAGAATCCCTTGGAAAGGGGGTTCACGATACGCTGCATTTCTGTGCGGTATTCGTTGCGGGTGTGTTTGTCCGCATCGGGGTTCCACTTTTCGTGAACCTTGATAGCGACCTTACGCTGTGTCTTTAAGGATTCGCTCTTTTTAGGCTGATGACCGTCCGTTGGAACATAGTCATAAACTCTAAACTCGTCAAACAAGTTTTTTATGTTTGCAAGTTGGTCCCCCTGCCAAAAAGCACGACCCCACCCCGTAATAGACTTGGAGTAATAATGTCCAGGACGCATCACGTGGAGCATATCTTGTGCCAGGGACACAATAGTAATAAGGTTGCCGTCGTTGTCATAGAGTTTCCACGTGATTTCTGGATAGTCAGGGTATCTTGTAGAAATAACCTCTTTGACAATATCCTGGTCCCATAAGGTATGGACATAGCCATCTATATCGTCGGCTTTCCAATGAGGTGTATAGGCTTCGTGGACCTTGATTCTCAACTTGTTCTCCATCTTCTTCTCTCCGATAGCATACAGGCTGTAGATACGGGAACCCGCAGTATAGAACTTCTTGCCCCAGACCCTAACTCCAGAACCCACATACGTGGTGCTGTCGTTCAAGACCACTACTCCCTGTCCTGTCTGGTCATCCGTGTCCAATGCACGGATAGGCTTACTGAAAGTATAGGCGTGCTGCCACTGGGTGGCCGGACCGAACGGCTTTACAGACCACAGCAGTTCGCGGGGGTTCTTCTGGTTCACCCGATAGGTGATACCGTATTTTGGGACATATAGTGTCTGCATAATTAGTAGATGTCGGCAATCTTACCGTTTTCAATGAGGATGCCGTGTTCATCGGAATCGGCTTGATTGGCATCCTTGTCATTGTAATACACTTCAAGGTCTCCCGCACGGATTATTTCGGGGATGCCCTCAATTTCCTTGGTAATGGCTTCCAAGGAGAAGTCAATATCCCAATCGTTCCAATCACGGTCGCCGTAACTATACCCGTTACGGATGTCGTACCCGCCGGATGGGGGATTCTTGCTGTCAAACGGGTCGTTCTTGATTTCGTCGTTGAGTTCGTTCCAGGCGTTCTCAAGTTCCTTGTAGGTGAACTTTTGATTGCCTACGAAGTCTTCGTCCGATTCACGGAGTTTGCGGGATTCGTGAACTTTGATGGTCATCTTGGACATAGGTTTCCTCTTTTGTTATATGTACACCAATATAACTAATTTGCCAACCTATAGAAAAATCCATTCCTCAAAACGGGCGTTGCTCTCGTCCTCAAGCGACTGTAGGATTTGCACGTCCGCGAGCTTGATGGCACCGCAGCGTGCCTCCAGGGCGGTCCGGGCGATGGAGTAGAGCGTGTTGATGTAGAGTTTTTGCTTGTCCTCGGGGAGCATCGCAAGCATCCCCGATATGTCGGTCATAGTACGTGGTTGTGCCATAGTACCCGTAAATATAACAAAATATCCACCATATATCCACAGTGTAACAAAAATATAATATTCTCCCGTACATCCCGCCCCGTTGACAGAAGGCAGATAAAGTGTTATATTTTATACCCGACTGACAACCACTGACCGAGGTACTATGCGAATAATCATCGCCCCATTCGTGGGCTACCGACCAGACTTAAAACACCCTTTCTCCGTCGCCACGTCCCATAGCGGGGCTATGCAATACGTCATGGGCGACAAGAAATTGCACGGGTTCACCGCAAACGGACTCCCCACTTTCTACGGATTCGTAGTCAAGGACGAAGACGGCTCCTACCAATATGTAAACCGCATGGATGCATACCAGATTGCCAAGGATACGGGTCAGCTAAAGGACGACTATCCCGGAAACGTCCTTGAGTCCTACATGGTCGTCTACGACCATTCCGAGTTCACGAAGCTGTGGCAACTGTCCGAAAAGGTATCCAAGGCATTCGCGGGGAAGCCTGCGGATTCCGATGTCCTACAATGAGCCTATATGACCATCAGAATGGAGAGACAACCTATGGAAGATATAATCGGCTCTAGTGAACCCACCGTGGAAAATGTCCAGGACTACCTGGATAACCTTGAACACCCGGAAAATTTTGAATCCGCACGTACTCAGAACGACACCTTGCGGATTATGTTAAGAGATACCCACGATGCATACACCCGTGCCATGTCCGAGTCCTTGAAGTGGCAGGTCATAGCGGTATTCCTGGGATGCCTGTCCTTGGCGGCCATGGTCGGCATCGTACTGGAGGGATTCGTAAAATGAAAGCCCGTGTAATCCGAAAGAAGCCCAAATCGCAGGCAGCCCCCAACACTTTGAACAGTTCTGTGCAGAGTATCTTTGCTAGGTACGTCGGCAAGACCGTTTCGGCCTCCGACGCCCGCAAGATAGTAGACGAGATTAACAGGGCCGTCGTTGACGAGTGCTGTAGGAAGCCCGACTGGCAAGAAACGGTCAAGCTCCTATACAAGCAGTTGCAGGGTAAGGCCCTATTCATCCCAAAGCGTGGGCAGTTCCCGTTCAGTTCAGTATTTTTCATTGAGGGTGTGGGCTACCACGACAGTAAAGGCAGCATTGACATCTGTATCAGCGGTCTCCAGTATGTAAGCGAGGAGGAATCCGATGGTTACGTCCGTATGGCCACGTGGTATCTCCCTCTAAATAATACGTTCGTCCGGAACGGATGCCTCCACACCCACCTGGGTGGCTGTCCGGTTTCCTATACCATCGCCACTCGTAAGGCTTGCACGGAGTTCCTCCATAAGGCCGATTTTGCCGTGCAGACGATTACTGCGAGATTGAACGATTTTTAAGTTATCACGCTGCACTCCCCATTCCTCGGTTGTACGTGGTTGTCTCTATGGATGTGGGGAGTGCAGCTTTTCTTTTGGAGAATACCCCTATGCAACTTTACCGAGTCAAATTAACCGATGTAGATTGGGACACCTACGATGCAGCCATCATCGGCTGTGAGTCCAAGCAGAAGTTGGAAGAACTGTTTGCCGACGGTGTGTTCAACCGGGAGGATGCAAACGGTAACTATCGTGGGGACAGTCCCCGTGTGGAATATCAGTATAATTTTGAAATCGGTAAGTGGCAGAAGGTGGATACCATTGAAGCCATTGGGTTCAATGATTACGAATCCGACAAGGATGCCGTGGTGTTCCTCTCAAGTTTCAATGCGGGATAATCAGATATGAGGATTTTACTATCAGCCGACTGGCACCTACGCGGGGATGCACCCGTCTGCCGTGTGAATCCGGACGAATGGCTTGACGACCAACGCAAGTCCGTTGAACAACTTTACTCCATTGTCAATGAGGAGCAGTGCACCGAGGTATGGATTCTAGGGGACCTGTTCCATAGAGCCCGCACGTCCACCGAGGCCACCAACCAGGCTCTGTCTCTCTTGCGGGGGTTCGGTAAAATCCCCGTCCGCGTGCTCGTAGGGAATCACGATATCCTGGCACACGCATACAGCAACCTGGACAAGTCCACCATTGGGGCCATCTTCTCCCTGGATAATGTCACGGAACTTCGCTCGGGTAAATGGTACGACCACGTAGACCACGAGACCTTTGAAACCCGTCTTGAGGCTTACCCGTTCGGGACCGAACCCGAAAAGATACCCGATTGCGACATCTGGTGCGTCCATGAACTCGTATTCCCGGACAACGATTCCCGTCCGTGTGACGGGTCCGGAAAGCCCATCGCCAACATAGGCGTGACCGCAGAAGAACTCACGAAACGCTCCAACGCCCAATTAATCCTCACGGGCGATTACCACCACGGGTACATCAAGGATTTCGGAGATTGCAGGGTGGTCACTTGCGGGTGCCTCAACATCCAGGCATCGGATATGGAGGACTACAAGCCCCGTTGCTACATCCTTGACTCTTCGGATTTCTCCATCAAGGAAGTTCCGCTCAAGAAATTCGGCATGGTGCACCCCGACCCGAAGAGGGAATCCCGCCAGGAGCTTGAAACCTATATGGAGGGATTGCAGGAATTTGAAGTCCCCCACCTGGATTTCGTCGCCAACGTACACGCGGCGATGAACAAGGAAAAGGACAAGGCCGTCCGCGATGCCACACAGGATGTACTTGACTCTTATGTGCCGGGGGAAGAATGACTTTTTACGAATTTACAGTGAACACTATAGTGGAACACCCCGTCGTGTTCGGGTTCTGTGTCATATGCCTGCTAGCCATCCTAGATAAGGTTAAGGAGGTAATCGTGTGCATTTTCACGAAGGGCAGGTCAGAAACGGACAAGAAACCAAAAAAGACCGATGACGTGGTGGAACCGGACTATATCATTATTAACAAAAAGGACAACTAATATGGCAAATGTAGATATTGACAGCATCAAGGCCCGCATTGACGAACTCAAGCAGAAGAAGGCGCAGGCCGAGGGTCAGAAAAAGGCCATTGAGGATTCCTGGAAACGTGACTACAACGTGTCCTCCATTGAGGAAGCCGAGGAACTGAAAGCCAAGATTGAAAAGGAACTTGAGGAGAATCGGGCGGCACAGGAAGAATACCTTACCGCAGCCGACGAGCTCCTTACATCCGCAGGGGTGTAATATGCCGTCTCTCGCTGAAATACAGAAAAAGGTGATGTCCGGTCGGGCACGCCTTGACATCGCATCCAAGGAACTCTCGGAGAAGCGGGAGGTACTTTCGGACCTGGAGGAGAAGTGTGCCGTCAAGAAAAAGGCACTTGCCCTCTTGCAGGACGTAGCCTCCAAGACACAGGAACAACTCAAGGATGCAGTGCAGAAGACCGTGCAGAACTGCATTGACATGCTTTTCCCCGGATACGAGTTCATAGTGGATTTCGTCCCCAAGCGGGGCAAGGTTGATGCTGAGTTCCTTCTGTGCAAGGGCGACGCTAAATTTGACCCGTTGGAGTCAAACGGTGGCGGTGTCGTGGATGCCATCACGTTCGCTCTACGTGTAGGGTGTATGAGGCTTGCGGGTAAGCGTCCTATGCTGTTGCTTGACGAACCGTTCAAGTGCGTCCGCGACGGCGAGGAGGACAAGCCCCGCAAGGAACTCGGCAGGGTCATTTCCACCCTCGTGGATAAACTGGGTGTACAGGTTCTCATGGTCGGCGATGTGGCGGGCACGGACATTGACGCGGACAGGGAGTATAGTTTCTAATGAACGAGACGATATCGTATGTTGTTGAGTGGGAAGACTCGCTTGATGGTGGGCAGTATTACCAGGAAGAGCGTACTTTAATGGGGGCCAAAGACTATGCCAACGAGCTAGTCAAGCAAGGTGGCAAGAACATCGCGGTATACGAAGTCGTCAAGACCTATCGCATAATACCCACGGCAGACTGGTATCGGAAATGACGGTAGGGAATCTTACAGACGAAGATGTTGAGCGACTTGTACTGGCAGGGCGGTATTGCATCATAGATGGCAAACCCTGTCTTGTAGTCCCCAAGCCCATCAAGTTGGAGGACTACATGAGAAAGAAAAAACTTGAAAATTACATAAACACACACTGTTTTTTGGAACTTACGAAATGACATCGCATATTACTTACGAAATTCCGGTTACATATAGGGTCAAGGTCAACGCCACCAGTTCGGAGCTCTCCGAAGACGAACTACGGGAACTTGTGCAGAAAGCGGTTGACGATGACTTGGCGAGGGATTCTTCCAGGTTGAACGGGTATGCCGGGTGCATCACGGATGACAACAGGACTTACTCCTATTCGTATGAGGCGGGTTCCCCGATTAAGTGATGGAAAAGACGAAGATACATACGCTTGAAGAACTGAAGGACTTGCAGGGTCTCCCGCTTGATTTTAAAGTGGCTATGACCCGTGACCGCATTTCCGAGTTTTACGAGCGTATGGACGGAAAAGTATATGTATCTTTTTCCGGGGGGAAAGATTCAACGGTACTTCTCCATATAGCCCGTAGTGTCTATCCCGATATCAAAGCTGTATACGCGAATACAGGAATGGATTTCCCGTCGGTCGTAAAATTTGTCCATACATTTGACAACGTGGATTACGTACAGCCAAAGAAAAGATTTGCCAGCATAATCAAGGAAGACGGCCTAGTGTTCCCATCCAAGGATGGCAGTCGCATTATCAAGGATGCCCGTAAGGGGTGCCGATACGCACTGATGGCCCTTGAGGGCAAGAATACCCAAGGTAGTGAGGATTCTTACAAGAAACGGTATATCCCCCTTAAAAAATATATGGATATAGATGTGCCCATAAGTGACGTGTGCTGCGATTTGCTGAAAGAGCAACCACTGCGGGATTATGAAAAATCTACGGGTCTTCGTCCGATAATCGCCATAATGGCCGAGGAATCCTCCCGTAGGACGCTTGCGTGGTTGACCAAAGGATGCAATATATTGGACAAGGGTAATGAGCGGAGCAAGCCGATGTCTTTTTGGACTGAACAGGATGTTCTCCAGTACATCGTTGAAAATAGGGTACCCCTTGCGGAAGCCTACGGAGATGTGTGGTGCACAGGTTTACTTGAGAAGCGGTACTGGACATCGGGCGAGAAACGGACGGGGTGTATGTTCTGTGCTATCCCGCTTGCCCATGGTGGAACAGACCGCATACGTTACGTCAAGGAGCACCACCCGAAACTGTATGACACGTTCATCAATAAGTTGGGATTAGGTGCTATGTTTAAGAAGTTGGGGCTGTCCTATGAGTGACAAGTACATGGTTCATATAGAGTGCCGTTCCCAAGAGGTACTATGCAGGGTGCCCTACGATGTGGCGGTCAAATTTTGCGAAGTGGACGAGGAGTTCAAGGAAAAGTTCAAGATTGCGAACAGGAGACACCTAGATGAAAGAAAGGATAATACAGATTCTGGAGTATAGCGGTGCGTTTCTCCTTGGCGTAGCCGGGATGCTGTTTCTCTGTATAGCGGACAAAGGTATGTAGATGATTACGAAACTCAAGATTCACAATTTCCAGTGCCACAGGAACCTAGAACTAGACCTGGGGCGTTCTACCGTCTTGCAGGGCGGTTCAAACCACGGAAAGACTGCGGTCCTCCGAGCCCTCTATTGGGTTCTGTTCAACAAGGCTCCCAAGGATTTCGTATTCTACGGGGCTCGCAAGAAGACAAAGAGCAGTAGCAAAATCCAGTTCAAGGATGATGCCTACACGTCCGTCATAGTTGAGATTGACGGCCACGTGATTGAGCGTAAACGCTCCAACGATTTCAACGGGTATATCGTGGACGGCACGGTTTACGAAGCCCTCCGCGATGCCGTGCCCGAAGAAGTCACCAAGATTTTCAACCTGGCCGATGCATCCGTGCAAAGGCAGTTTGACGCCCCGTTCCTGCTTTCAGAAACTCCGGGGGATGCCTCCAGGTATCTCAACTCCCTTGCGGGTCTTGAGTGCGTGGACGATATCCTGTCCATCGCCAAGCGCAAGGTGGCTGAAGCATCCGAACTCGTGGAAACCACCAAGGATGCGGTTGATGTACTCGCCAACACGGTCAGTTCCCTCGGGTGGGTAGAAAAGGCCGAGAAACTTTACGATAAGGCCCAGGCCACGCAGCCGAAGATAGATGAACTTACCCGCAAGTTGGAATCACTCACCCGCACCATTGACGATTACAAGGCCATCCCGAACTATCCCGAAATCCCGGAATGGCTCGTGACTGGCGACCGCTCCGAAAAGATAGGCACGTTGGAGCTTGATGCGGATACCCTCGGAAACTACATATCCGTCTGCCGGAAATTGTCCGTGTATACTCCGGCCCTTGCCGGGTTGGCCAGACTCGTCATACCCGTAGCTCCCGAACATGACGGCAAGGATATCGCATCCCTTGAGGACAGCATCGGCAAGTATGCGGGAGCGGTCCGCTCATACAGGAAATACTCGTCGGCCATTAGGGCACTCTCCGAACTCAAGGAGCCCGCCCCGTGCAAGTGGGAGGGCAAGCTCCGTCCTCTAGTCCAGTCTATCCGCAACTATGCGGAGTATAGGGACATCGTGGACGCCACGGAATCCGTGTCCTACAGACTTTCCAAGTTGAAAGAGCCGAAGCCCTGCAAATGGTCGGAGCGTGACCTGTCGGCACTAATCAGTTCCATCCGCACGTACCGCACCGCTACGACGGCGATAGCGGACTGCAAGGACTACCTGGACGACGCCTACGATTCCCTGGAGGGCCAAGTCTGCCCCACGTGCGGTAGGCCGATGTCCAGGGATACCTGCCTATTGTAAACTTTATTTAACATCTATGGGCTATAAATTGCTATTGACAATACCTAGATAATTAGTTATATTCCGTATAGACAGGGTGCACCCCGCACCCTCCACCGTTAAAAGGAGACAACCAATGAATTTCAACGAATACGTGCCGAACGGCCAGTCTTCCTGGACTGCCTACATCCGCTCCGGAGAACTGAAAGATTCCGTCAAGTCCTGGGGAGGCGTTATCCTCATGACCCTCCTCCTGCTCGGGGCTTACGCCCTGTGTGGCTACATTGACTCCACCGTGATTCTCTAGGAGGGGGCGTCAATGATTATCCAGTACATCGTAGTAGAACGTATCAACGGCAGTCCTTATGTGCAGACTTGCGAAACGGAAGTTGTCACCCGCAAGGAACTGTTTGAACGAATCCTACAGAAGAAATGCAATCCCGAAAACGTGGAGTCCATCAACATCCTATCCGTTAAGGAGCAGCGTATGTCCTGCACATATACAAAAGATATTAAGGCATCTGGAGTAATCCTCCAAAGCGGTTGTAACCGAAATGGAAAGGTATATAATGTGACGGAGGATTGCCTGGTAAAATGTAGAGATGACTTGGAAGGTAAGAAACTCACCCTTGATTTTAACCCTAATAGGGTAGTGGGGGAAGTAAAATCTGTACGGCTTGATAAGGGCCGACTTGTCATGGATACTACATTGAACGGCAATTTTTCCGAAGCCTTGGATATCAAGGTTAAATTCTAGGGCAATATATGGAAATAGAGTATCTGGTAGTATACATCTCGGAGGGTTCCACAAAGTACAGATTGTTTTCAAAGGAATCCTGGGCCATTGCATTTAAGGCCCTATTGCCGGATACCGCAGACCCGAAGATAATACCTTTGCGGAAAGATTTTGAATAAAGAGGTATAATATGAAATCACCGTACAAGAACTGGACAATGGAGCAGGTCAAGAAAGTCAAGAACGACGAAATCCCGGAAGGAAAGACCTACGCCCAATGCTACTATTTCTGCCGTGTCCACTTGAACAGGGCTTTTAAGCCTATTAAGGGAAAGGTCGTGGAGAACCGCGATATGCGAGGCAAAAAATATCACGATATGCACGAATCGGGGATGTCCTACACCGAAATAGCGAAGGTGGCGGGTGTCAGCCGTCAGAGAGTGCATAGCACCGTCAAGCAATGGTTGGATAGCATATCAAAGTAGGGGCTACACCTTGCCGACGGATTGGAAAAGACTTTTTGATGATTTAGGGGTTCCTAACTGGGACAGCGGTAAGAATGTTGCTCCAGGCAATATTAATATCCAATGTCCATTTTGTAACGACCATTCCAACCATCTAGGGTTTTCCATTGAGAAAGGAAACTGTATGTGTTGGCGGTGCCCCGCAGGCCATCCCGTCAAGGCTCTTGCCCTTGCCGCCCGCATCCCGATGGATACGGCACGGGACCTCATCCGCAAATACTCCCACGGGATATCTGCTAACCTGGTAGCGGACAGACGGAAGGAAGCATCCGCAAAGAGCATCACTCTTCCGGGCAAGCCCATCGGGCCTCCCCATCGCAAGTACCTGGAGGGAAGAGGATTTGACCCCGACGAACTCGTGTTCTATCACGGAATCCTCGGGACGGATATGGTGGGCGACTGGCAAGGGATAGATTTCCGGTACCGCGTCATTATCCCCGTCTACGATGTATGGGGAAACCTCTGTACATTCCAGGGCCGGGACTACACGGGAAAGCAGGAACTCCGCTACAAGTGCTGCCCCGTGGCAAAGGCAATCACGCATCACAAGCATCTCCTTTACGGAGCGGAACTAGCACGCAACCGCAACAGAATCGTTGTCGTTGAAGGTGTGTTTGACCAGTGGAGAATGGGTCCTGGGGCGGTGGCAACTTTCGGTACATCCCTTACGAGGGAGCAGATTAATCTCCTCACGTTGTGGCCGGAGGTTCTTTTTTTGTTTGACCCCGAACCCGAGGCACAGCAGCACGCCCGCGATTATGCACGGGATATCGCAGCCTGCGGTAGTTCCGTGGAGGTGTGTGCTGCTGAGTTCGGTCTGGACAAGAACGGGAATCCCCGTGACCCTGGCGACCTTACTCCCAATGAAGCAAAAGGTATTATGAAAGAATTAGGAATGACTTGACCCAAGGACAATTATGGAAGCCAAAGAGTTTATCGCTATCTGCAAGGGAGTATTCCCCGATTGCACTATCAAGGGTGCAACGAAAAAGAAGCACCCGTGCTTGTGTGTTTATCTGTCGGGAGCGGGCTATTATGTGGCCCACTTGTGGGATGACAAGTGCGTTGCCTGGGGGCGTGGCGAGGATTTCTGCGGTAAGCACGATTGGACCTCCGAAGAATTTAAAAATAAACTGCAACAAGTAAAACTTTCCTACGGGTTATAATATGGCTTTTAATCTTGCTCTCAAATCAAAGAACGCAGAAGCGTCTTTCAGTATTTCCCGTGATAACCTCGCTCGTTTCATCAACGCAGTGCGTAGCATTATCCCGAAACGTACATCCATCGCCATCTTGAAGATGGTGCGTATCTGTGTGAGCAGCGGTAACGGGTATATGCGGGTGTCCGATATGGAATGCTATGCCGATTTGACCCTGGAGGGTCTGACAGGTTCCGGGGATATAGACCTGGCAGTGAACTATGCGGACCTTAAAGCATTGATGCTCAAGGCCCCACGATGCAACATGCTGATTGAACGTGAGGGCAACACTCTGACATTCCGTGACAGTTGTACTACCTACGGGAAACTTGAGGGTGTTCCTGGCATTGATTTCCCCGCATTTCTGATTCCGATGGAATCCCCCAAGGACTCTATCTTCTTGACACAACCGGAGATAATGTACACGGATAAGTTTTATTCCCCTCTGTGTACGCAGGACACGCAGTACACGGCATTGTCCGGTATTTTCCTTGGGTTATCCGGCAAGGAATATTGCTTTGTCAGTTCCGACCGCCACATGCTCCTCTGCACGAATCGCATCAAGCCCGAACATCATTACGTACTCCCCACTACTGCAATAAAGGCATTGGCCGAATACGGGACGGAAGCGACGTTGGAGTTGTATGACGACTATTTCAAGTTCGGATGCCCGAACATCGTGGTATACGGCAAGCTCATCAAGGGAACATATCCCCAATACTGGTCATTGTTCTATATAAATTATGTACACGAACACAAGGTGAACGTTGGGAAACTCCGTTCGGAGTTGAACAGGGTGTTGTCCTCGGTCCCGAAGACCCACAAGGACACATATCCAGTCATGCTCACGTATGGCGATGATTACCTTGGAGTTACGGAAGTACCGGAAGATTATGACTTTAACAAGGGTGTAGGCATCAAGATGGACGGCAAGCGAATCCTAGAGCTCCTGGAAAGATTCGGGGATAATTCGGATGTCCATTTTATGTCATCTGATACGATTGAACGCCCTACGATATGGCAGGATAGCTGGGCAACTACGCTATTTATGGGAATAAGGTAGGTTTTTGTAAAAGTACAAATAGCAAGAAGGAGACAACCATGGAACTTTACAAACTGTTGCAAGTGCTGAACAACGACCCGTGTTGGGCGATGCGTTCGGTGAGGGAAATCCAGTTCAAGATGGGGGACAAGACCCTGGCGTTCAATCGCCTGGAGATGACCCCGAACGGCAAGATGCTGACCATCCATCTCCATTCCGACAGTGTAAAGCCCCCCAAGGGAGTCAGCCCCGATTTCAAGATTGACAAGAAATCCCACAAGTCACAAATGCAGGCAATCAAGGAATGGCTCTTGTCGGGCAAGACCCTTACGCCCCTTGAAGCCCTTGAGAACTTCGGATGCTTCCGATTGAGTGCACATATTTTCAATCTCAAGAAGGAAGGCTTTGAGATTGATAACCTTAAATTGGTTGACGAGCGTACCGGAAAGCGGTATGCCACCTATATATTACGCAATAAACCCAAGTAACATCTTTCTATATTACGGGAACTTTATGAAATACAAGGACAAACAGAATGCAACTTTGGCACCCTAATTTATTGTCCGAACTCCCCGACAAGCTGTTGACCGCCCTACATAGGGATATCTGTAAAATTCGTTCTTCGCAGTGGCGTAGCCCGCAGAATGCAAGGACGTGGTTCTATGCTCTCCCGTGGGGGGCTCTCATCTGGTATCACGGGAAAGTCATCCGCGAGATGCAGCGTCGCAAGTGGAAACCCTCTGCCGAGTGGTTTGACCCCCTGTATCGTGGAAAATCATTGCCGATGGCGTCTACGATGATGGACGCTGATATTTCACGTAAGCGGTGGAACGATATATTCTGTAAGACATGCCCGATATCGCAGGAAAAGTTTGAGCGGATGTTGGGTCAGTGGAAATCAGTCAAGGGGGTCTGATGGCTGCCCCCGATGTGTCAAAGATTCTACCCCGGCTAGACGAATGGCTTAAACACGAGGGCATTGCCGCCCGCGTGGTCATCAAGGGCAAGGATACCCTTGAGGT
>ODAJ014751422.1_pt1 | contig 21173 bp, 12 predicted proteins | sample 1539241 | NCBI WGS metagenome assembly ODAJ01 (sample SAMN02144231, study PRJEB22623) | gut metagenome | biome: sheep rumen | host: Ovis aries | place: New Zealand | reverse complement strand
CTGGGCTGCCAGCCCCAGGGGCAGACCGACCAGTAGCAATAGGACCATCAATGGTTGGCGGAAGCGTTGACTACTCATTATTTTCAGGTGTCGTTATCGCGCCTATGATGCGCAGGTTTAAGGTTTTGTTTTCAGGAGGAAGAGGAGAGGGTCTATAGGACACAAGTTTTTGTGGAACCATGGTGTCCTGTAGACCCTTTCCTCATGTAGCGTTTATTTTACAACCACCTTGCGGAAGTTGCCGTTCTTGGTACGCTGCAGGCTCACGCCATGCTGCTGACCGCTGACACGACGGCCCGTAAGGTCGTAGGTTTCAGTCTGGTTAGCAGCGCCGCTGATGGCATTGATGCCAGTTGTCTGTGTGTCGGCATGCATTACGAATGGAGCCTTCAGGGAGCCGATGCGGGTCTGTGCCGCAACGACCTCCTTGACGCTTGTCATCTCGCCGGTCCAGGTGTCGTAGAGCTTGAAGCTTACGAGCTCGCCGCCATCGCAATGTACCGTGACGAATGCCTTGTCGCCCGTCAGGATGCCCTCGCCGCGGCACTCATCGCCGACGAATGCGCCGATGCTGTAGCGTTCGGGGGTGTCGAGGTCTTCGAATGTGCAGACCATCGTCATGTTGTCCATGAAGCGAGTGTCGTCGTATTTCCATACGTTGCCGCCCAGGCCGGAAGCCTTCACGCCCACTTGCGTACCTTCGTCGCCGGGGTTCATAGTCAACTCCATGGGGAGGTTGATTTCTATCCTCGTAGACGTGGGGTTCTTGATGATGTAGCCCAGGCCGCTGCCCATGGTGTTCATGTCACCCTGCCAAGTGCCGTTGCCGAGCTCGGCAGAACCGTTTCGGCCAACGATGACTGCACCGTCGAGTTTTGTAGTATTGCTTACAAGAACGTTGTTGAGCAGGCGATTGAAGAGATAGGGCGAACCAATCCAGTTCCATCCGGGATTCAGCGTAATGGTGATGGTGTTCGTAGCGTCACTCGTCCTGTAGGCAATCTGTGAGGCGTTGGCTACGGAGCTGCCGTAGAGGACGCTGCTCTGTGCGTTCTTCATCTTCAGCTTGTAGCACTGACCCTGCAGCAGTCCGTTGCCGTTCATCAGCGTGCCATAGAAGCCCCAGCTTGGGTCGTTGTAGAGCAGTTCGCGCTGTGTGCGTATTTCCTGCAGGTTAGCTGTAGTATAGACAGACTCGAATTTGTCGGGAGCAACCACGCCGCAGGTATTGCTGCGCCACTGCCATCCGGCCGAGAAGTTGACGGGGTAGCCTATTTCGAAGCCTGTGAATTCTCCCGTCGTGGTGGCATTGGGGTCAACCAAAGCCACACGGGCGCCCATTACGTCGGTGACCTCCACGCTGACCATGCCGGGTATGGTGGATGTGAACTCATAGACAATCTTGTTGGTGGTGGCGGACTTTTGTGTTACGCTGAGTTGATCCAGCCACTGGCCGCTGAGGCCGTTTTGTATGCGGAAGTTGATGGTGTTGACGTCAAATTCGGCGCCCACGGGTTGCGGTGTGAAGGTGATGGTACCCGTCTGTCCGGCCACGGCGCCCGTTACGGCTACGTTGAAGCTGGCCAGAGTGGCGCTCTCGGTGACTACTATCTGGAACGATTTGCTGTCCGTTTTGTATGCTACGGAAGCGGTTGTGTTGCCAATGCCCCAGTCGTCGTAGTTCGGCCAACGAAGGTTGATGGTGACCGTGGTCGTACCGGCCGAAACGGCGGTGAACGTACCATTCAGACCAGAGAGGTCGAAGTTGATGTCCGTAGCCGTTACGGAAGTACCGCTGACGCTGACCGTTTGTTCCTCCCAGTTGATATTGGGGTCGGGGTCAACGACCGTAACGTTGTTGTGCACATCCATCGTGATGTCCTGCGGATTGCCGTCTTCTATCTTATAGGTGCCCAGTGTGGTGCTGTTGATGGTCACAGCGGGTACGGCCAGCACCTGTATGTCGATGCTTTCGGACACGGTGGAAGTGCCGGTGGGGTCGTTGGCTCCGTTAGCGGTGACGGTGAAGCGTGCCAGACCGGCAGCGATGGCCTTGAAGGTGTTTGCGCCTGTCTTGCTGATGGCTTCGTTGTCGTCCATAGTGATGGTGTAGCTCTTGTCGGTGGCATCGGCGGGCAGGATGGTTATCATCTTCACCAGACGCTCATAGAGATGCGTATCGCCCACGTTGGCCTTGAAGGTGCCGCCGTAGATGCTGGGGTCGATGGTGATGCCGGTGACGGGCACTACGACCTTGACGGTAATCCAGCCGCTGGGATAAATCTTGCTGCCGTCGTTTTTGTTGATGTACGGGCGGATGCGTGTGGTGCCTCCCTTGATGGGGATGTAGAAGCCGCGGTCGGACCACTGGAGGATAGTGGCGTCCTCTGTCTCCCAACCCACATTGGCTGTGGAGCCTGCGGGCACCAGTTCGTAGGCCGTGCCCTCATGCATGAAGGCATCCAGTTCGGCAGAATAGGTCTCTTCGCGATTCACGGTGATAGAGGTCTGCAGCAGATTGATGCCTGTGGCATATTGTACGATGTTGAAGGTACTTTCCACACCGCCGCCGGCTGGGTTTGTAACGAGCTTGAGGATGAGTCCGTTGCCCGTCTGCAGGGGGGTGAGGATGTTGTTGTTAATCGTAGCATAGGCGCTGGCATCGCCGTTACCCGCAGTGTAGACATTCCACATGAGGTTGTCGGGCAGCGTGGCGCCATCAGGAGTTACAGTAACGTAGTTGCGCAGGTCGTAGGTCTTGCCCATCTCGGCCTCGGTGAAGTTCAGCGAGTACGATGTGGGCGCGGTCAGCGCAAACTCGATGGGGCTGGAGAGCTCGCCGTGACGTTCACCGTCGAAGGTGAGCGTATTGGTCAGGGTGTACTCCATGTTCGTGCTGGGGTCGTAGACCTTGAAGTTGATGGTCTTGCCCAGGTCTGCGGCCCTGTCGCCCCATACGCGCAGTGTCCAAAGCGGGGTGCTGCTGCCTGTGTGATACTCCGCTGTGGCCGTAGCACGGCATTCACCAGCGATGAAGGCTCCCAAAACAAAGTTGGAAGCATCTACATTCGAAACGATGTTTGCGTCCACCACTGTCGAATGGTTGTACGTTCCATCTCCAGGACTGCTCCAACTTTGGGCAAAACTTGCTCCGCCAAACGAGAGCAACATTGCAAGAGTGAATAACAGTTTTTTCATAGCGTTCTCGGTTTTTTATTAGTAAAAAATATATTTCCACGTTGCAAATTTATCGATATTATACATATTGGTTGTCGTAAAATTCGGACGTTGTAACGTAAATATCGGACAACTTCAGTTTTGCCGCATTAAAATTGGCCACATTGTTGTATAAATACGTAAAATGTGCGTAACTTTGTTTGAAGAAAACACCTATTAATCGACATTTACAAGCAAGTCATGAAAAAGAGTATGTGCCTTGGAGTGCTGTTGGCACTCGTCGTTGGAATGGCCTGTCGCGCCCAGAGCCTGGAGCAGACAGATTCCCTGTTGACGGTCTACAAACAGAGCAAGGGCAGAGCCCAGACTGCCATAGCAAAGCAGTTGCTCGACAGCTTTGCCCAGAGTGCCGTCTTCTTCGGCGAGGCACCCACCATAGAGCCAGGGATGGCACGCGCCGAGCAGGACCTGCGGGTGTGGTTTGGCACAGAACGGTTCTATACCACCCATTCCTACTTCAGCGAGGCACTGCCCTACATCGACCTTGCCCTGCCCCTGGCCCAGTCGCGCGATGCCGACACCTATGCCACGCTGCTCTGCGACCGCAGCTACTGCCTCTTCAAGACCAGCGACTACACGGCAGCCATCGAGGCCGCACAGCTGGCCAAGGAGGAAAGCAAGAAGACGGACAACTGGATGCAACTCTCGCGTGCGTACCTCTATTTGTCGCTGGTGAACCATTCGCTGCGCAACTATGAGGAGGCCAAGGCCCAGGTGGTGAAGGCCATTGAGACGAATGCCCGGCTGGGACTGAATCCGCAGACGCACAATGTGTTGGGCGTGGCTTGCGAGCTGTTCTGCAGCGCACAGCAGGTGGACCAGGCCATCGAGTATGGCAAGCAGGCCGTCGAGGCTGCCCGGAAGATGGACTACCAGCCCGCAGTGGCCAACCACCTGACTCAGCTCTCCTACGCCTACGACCGCAAGGGTGAGTACCAATTGGGACTGGACATGGCCAACGAGGCCATAGCCATCGTGAAATCCATCGAACCGCTGGACCGAAACCAGCTGGCCCTGACGCTGGAATTTAAGAGTTGGAACCTCATCGACCTGAAGCGAAATCGGGAGGCCGTCGAGGCCCTGCGCGAGGCCATACAGCTGGAGGAGGCCGTCGGCAATGCCTCTGCCGTGCGCTACGACTACCGCACGCTGAGCGAGGCCCTGGAGCCCATCGACCTGCACGAGTCGCTCGTGGCCCTGCGCCGTTGCCTCACGATGACCGACTCCATACATACCACCCAGCTGAGAGAACTCATGACCAAGGCCAATGCCGAACTGCACAACGACGAACTGCAGGAGGAGAACGCACAGGGACGTCGCAGGACGCTGATTATCACCCTGGTAGCCGTGGGCATGGTGGCCATGCTCTTGCTGGTCATTGCCTCGTTGTGGTTCGCCTTCCGCCAGAAGACGCGCACCAACCGTTCGCTGCGGCAGCTGACCGAGGCCCGAGAGCACTTCTTCACGAACGTGACGCACGAGTTCCGTACCCCATTGACGGTCATCCTGGGACTGAGCCACGAGATGCAGAAGAACGGTGAATCCCTGGATGCCGCAAAGCTGAAGCAGACGGGCGAAATCATCGAACGGCAGGGGACGCAACTGCTGGCCTTGGTCAACCAGTTGCTGGACATCTCCAAGGTGAAGTCGGCCATAGGCAAACAGCCCCTGCAGAGGGGCGATTTGGCGGCCTACGTGGGCATGGTCGTGGAGACCAATCGCGAACTGGCTCGCCAGCGCAACATCAGCATCGACTATACTAAGGAAGCAGGCGGCATAGAGATGGCTTTCGTGCCCGACTACGTGCAGAAAGTGGTGCAGAACCTGCTCTCTAACGCCATCAAATTCACCCCCGAAGGCGGCCGGATACAGGTCACCCTGTCCCATCAAAAGGGCAACACTCCCCTACCCCTCGTCCTCACCGTCAGCGATACGGGGCGCGGCATCGAAAAGAAGGATTTGCCCCACATCTTCGAACCCTTCTATCAGGCCGACACTTCGGGCGGCATGGGCAGCGGCATAGGCCTGGCCCTGACGAAGCAAATCGTGGATGCCACAGGCGGCACCATAGAGGTGGAAAGCGAGGTCGGCAAGGGCACCACCTTCACCGTGCGTAGCAAGCACGTGCCCCCTACTAAGGCACAGCCTCAGGTCCGCCTTTCCCAGGCCTCAGACAATAGTATTGACGAGCCTCAGACAATACTAATGTCTGCCCCCTACCCTCTCGAGGCCCAGGCCGATGCCATACCGGAGGCTCCCACCGTCCTCATGGTGGAAGACAATCCCGACGTGGCTCAGTACGTCTCGCAGCTGCTCAACGATGACTATGACGTCCACTTTGCTGCAGACGGCAAACAGGGCATCGAGAAGGCCCGCGAACTCATTCCGGACCTGATCATCACCGACGTCATCATGCCTGAGACGGACGGATTGGAGCTCTGCCGCGCCATACGAAACGACGAATCTACTAACCACATCCCCATCATCATGGTTACAGCCAAAGTGAGAGAAGAGGACCGCATACGCGGATTGGAAGCAGGCGCCGATGCCTACCTCACTAAACCCTTTAATGCCGACGAACTGCGACTGCGTATCGAAAAACTATTGGAAATGCGTGATTTACTGAGAAATAAGTACCAACACCTGGAGGCCGAACTGCCTTCGGAGGAGCGATCTGCCGCCTCCTTCTCCACCTTTTCAGACAACTTCATCAACGTCGTGCGAGAGACCATCCACAGGCTTCTGCCCAACAACTGCAGCGTGGAAGAACTCTCCAAGGAGCTGTGCATGAGTCCGCGCACGCTGCAGCGTAAGATTAATGCCACAACGGGCGTTTCTCCCAAGAAGTTCATCACCGAAATCCGTGTCGACATGGCCCGCCAAATGATGTTGGAGCATCCCGAACGCACCATTTCCGACGTGGCCGAACGATGCGGCTTCTACGACCATACGCACTTTGCACGCATCTTCCGCAGCAAATTTGGCATGTCTCCCTTGCAATATCAGCATAAACATACGTCTTAGTAGGCCGAACGCCATAAAATTTCGAAATAAAGCGCGGAACAAGGCCGAAAAACCAACTTTATTTCGTAATTTTGCGTGAGGAAACAGTGACCAATGGACAAACTGAGCGAAATACGACGACCGATAGAGCAGGAGCTGCAGGTGTACCGAACAATGTTCGAAGAAACGTTGCAGACGCAGAATCCCTTGCTGGCCATGGCCTTGCGACATGTGGCCAGTCGGCAGGGGAAGGTGATGCGTCCCATATTGGTGCTCCTTGCTGCCAAGCTTGCAGGGGCCGTCAATGAGCAGGTCCTGCACGCCGCTGTGGCGATGGAACTCCTGCATACGGCCAGCCTCGTACACGACGATGTGGTGGACGAGAGCAATAGACGCCGAGGGCAGAAGTCGCTGAATGCACTGCTCGACAACAAGGCGGCTGTCCTGGTGGGCGATTTCCTGCTTTCCAAGGCACTCTATCATTCTGCACTCACGGGCTCGCAGCAGGTCGTCACTTGGGTGGCCGAACTGGGTCAGACCTTGTCGGACGGCGAACTCCATCAACTCGCAAATCTTGACAAAACGGTGGTTTCGGAGGAGGATTACTTCGAAGTCATCAGCAAGAAGACTGCCGCCATGTTCGAGACTTGCGCCCGCGCCGGAGCATTTCTTTCAGGGGGTGGGGTAGAGGACGTCACTCAGATGGGGCGCTTCGGCCTGCAGGTCGGACTCTGTTTCCAGTTGCGCGACGACCTCTTCGACTACGACGACCAACTCGACACCGGCAAGCCAAGTGGCAACGACATGCGCGAAGGCAAACTCACCCTTCCCGTCATTCATGCCTTGCTCCAGTCGGGCAATGCCGAGATGATGAATCTCGCCCTGCTGGTTCGTCGAGGTGAAGCGGCGGACGATGAGATTGCCCGTCTGGTGAATTTCACTCGCGACGAAGGTGGACTTCTCTTCGCTGAGCAGAAAATGTTCAGCATAGGGGAGGGGGCTGTCTCACTTTTGGACTACAAACAGGACAAGGACCCCGTTGTGGCGGAATCCTTGTCGCAATATGTCCATTTTGTGGTCGGTCGCAGCCTTTAGCCCTTTCTTTCTTCTATTTCATCAAAATCCCTTACAGCCTTTTTCTTGTCCTTACGTGCTCAATAACAGTGCGTTAGCTCATCTTTTGCCATCGTGAGAATCGCGCAGAATCTTTTTTCCCGACGGAGGGACGTGAATTTTTCACTCTCAGAGCGCCAAATCGGACCGCTGCGACCATCGTTCGCTCTCTTTGGTCAGAAAGCGTTGCCGAAAGAAGCAAATCGCTTTTTAGAAGAATTTCGTTTCCTCTCCGACAACTTCACTCAGTAGGAGGTTGGCCAGTCGACTTGTGCCGAGACGCAGGTATTGGTTGGTCAACCATTTTTCGCCGAGCACTTCCTTCACGATCGTGTAGTAGACAAGTGCATCGTGCACGGTATTCAATCCGCCGGCAGGCTTGAATCCGATTTGTATGCCGGTCTTGTTGTAATACTCCTTGATAGCCTGACACATCACATAGGCAGCCTCAGGCGTTGCTGCAGGCTTCTCCTTGCCCGTACTGGTCTTAATGTAATCTGCTCCAGCATACATCGCTAACAGACTGGCTTTCTTGATGTTTTCGGCACTTCCCAGCAATCCTGTCTCCAGGATAACCTTCATTTTCTTTTCTCCGCAAACGGCCTTCAGCTCCGAAATTTCGTCGCAAAGCGTCTCATAGTCGCCGCTGAGGAACTTCCCGACGCTCATTACGATGTCGATTTCCGTAGCGCCATCCTTTACGGCAAGGGCTGTTTCGGCCACTTTCACCTCGATGAGTGCCTGGCTCGAAGGGAAACTGCCGCTCACGCAGGCCACTTCCACGCCTTCCACCTCCAGGCTCTGGCTGACAATCTTTGCAAAGCAGGGATAGACGCAAATGGTGGCAACGTGGGGTAGGGTGGGGTAGGCATCCTCGAATTTGTTCACCTTTTCCGTGAAGGCCAGCACGCTTTCTTCCGAATCGGTGGTCTTCAGGGTGGTCAGTTCAACGCTTCCCATGAGGAATTTCTTCACCTCGGGCGTATCGTTTTCAGGCACCTTTTCCTCGATGAGACGGGCAACTTTTTGTGCAACCTCCTCGTCGCTGATGTGTGTTTCGTACTGGCAAAGTACCTGATCGTACTTGCTCATGTCTTCCATGTGGAAGTGTTCATGTTCATGTTCGTGGTCGTGGCCACAGTTGCAATGTTCGCTCATAGTTTATCTTAGTTTTGGGTTATTTATGTGTCTTGTTTTGTCTCTGTTTGTCTTCTTTTCGAAGCTTTTCTTCAGGGCTTCGGTCAGGTCTACACCCGTCTGATTTGCCAGACAGATGAGCACCCAAAGCACATCGGCCATCTCCTCGCTTGGGTCCTGATTTTCCCCCTCCTTGAAACTCTGTTCACCGTATTTCCGAGCTATAATTCGGGCCAATTCACCGACTTCTTCGGTCAGTACGGCCATGTTGGTCAGTTCCGAGAAATAGCGAACTCCATACTCCCGAATCCACTCGTCTACGCGTTCCTGTGCTTCCTTTATAGTCATAGTCTAATCCCTAATCTCTAATCCCTAATCTTTCATCCCTAATCCCTCGTTATTCACTCCTTATTCTTCGAATCGATGCAGATGGTTACGGGTCCGTCATTGACCAGGGACACCTGCATATTAGCACCAAATTCGCCCGTTCCAACGGGTTTTTTCAGGGCGTCTGAGAGTGCCTTCACGAACGATTCGTAGAGCGGAATTGCCGTCTCCGGACGCGCTGCACGTATGTAGCTGGGGCGGTTTCCTTTCTTCGTGCTGGCGAACAGTGTGAACTGGCTCACCACGATGATGTCTCCTCCGGCATCCTCTATGTTGAGGTTCATCACGCCCTGTTCATCGTCGAATACGCGCAGTCCGACTATCTTTCTGCACAGCCAGTCGATGTCTTCCTTGTTGTCTGCTTCTTCTATGCCCAATAGAATCAATAATCCCGATTCGATTTGGCTTTTTATGTGGCCTTCGATGCTCACGCTGGCCTCTTTTACGCGTTGTATGACTACTCTCATGATGCGAAATTACGTATTTTCTGTGTTATGCGCAAGCGCTTCGAGCAATATTTTTGCCTTCTTGGCGCCCACCACTTCCGTCAGGGCCTCCTCGCTGGCTTCCCGTATGCGCTTCACGCTTCTGAAATGCTTTATCAGTTGTTCCTTAGTCTTTGGACCGATACCCTTGATTTCATCGAGTTCTGAGGCCATTTGGTGCTTGTTGCGTTTCTGTCTGTGGAAGCTGATGGCAAAGCGGTGTACCTCGTCCTGAATGTGCGTCAAAAGGTGGAACAATTGTGAATCCGTCTTCATGCCCACGACCTGCGGCGGGAACCCATATAGGAGCTCGTGCGTGCGATGATGGTCGTCCTTGGCCAATCCGGCTATCGGGATGTGCAGTTTCAGTTCGTCCTCTACCACTTTTCGCACCACTTCCATCTGTCCGCGCCCGCCATCCGTGATGATCAGGTCGGGTAGGGGGGTCTCCTCTTCCATCATTCTGCTGTACCTTCTGCGTACCACCTCCTGCATGGAGGCATAATCATCGGGTCCATCGACAGTTTTGATGTTGTACTTTCTGTAGTCCTTTTTCGAAGGTTTTCCCATTTTGAAGACCACGCATCCAGCCACGGCATCCGTGCCCTGACTGTTTGAATTATCGAAGCATTCGATGCTTATTGGCATTTTCTCCATACCTAATAAGGTCTGCAATTCCTTCATCAGGCGCACGCCTTTCTGCTCTGGATTCAGCTTGTCAGCCTGCAAGATACGGTCCTTCTTATATTGTAATACATTAAGTCTCGATAGTTCCAAGAGCTTCTTTTTATCACCTCGCTGTGGTATCGTGAACTCCACGTTATTCAAAAATTGTTCCACGGGGAACGGTACGATAACTTCCTTACTTCCACTGGGATAACGTTTCCTCATTTCACCAATTCCTAAGACCAAAAGTTCCTCCGGAGTTTCCTCCAGTCGCTTCTTTATCTCAAAGGTGAAGGCCTGAGTGATGCATCCGTTCACTACGTGCAGATAGTTGATATAAGCCTCCTTTTCACCGGCTTCTATGTTATAAACGTCTACGTTTGTGACGACGCTGCTCACAACCTCCGACTTGCTTCTGTAATTCTCCAGGATGAGGTATTTCCGTTTCAGTAGTTCGGCTTCCTCGAAGCGCAATTGCTCGGCCAATTCGGCCATTTCTTTCTTCAGTTGCAGTTCTATTTCCCTTGTATTACCCTTCAGTATCTCCTTAGCTTCGTCTATCCAACGCATGTATTCCTCGTGACTTACCTTTCCGATGCACATGCCTGCGCAGTTCTTGATGTGGTAGTCGAGACATTCCCTGTATCGATTATTGGCCACTCCATCGGCAGTTATCGGCGTTTTGCAGCGCCGGAGAGGGTAGAGGTTCTGGATGAGTTCCAGCAGCATGTACATCGTCTGTACGTGGCTGTAGGGGCCGAAATAGGTACCTGCCTTGCGGTTTATCTTTCGTGTTTGGAAAATGCGTGGGAAGTACTCGTTCGTTACGATGATGCTGGGATAGGTCTTACCGTCTTTGAGCAGGATGTTGTATTTGGGATTCCATTGCTTGATGAGGTTGTTCTCCAGCAACAGGGCATCTTCCTCCGTGTTTACCACGATATACTTGATGTCCCGAATGTTCTCCACCAGACGTCGTGTCTTCAGGCTCTGCTGCTCCTTTTGGAAGTAGCTCGATACCCTTCGTTTCAGCCGTTTGGCCTTACCCACATATATGATGGTGCCCGTATCATCGAGATACTGGTAACATCCGGGTGAGTCGGGTAGACTGTTGACGATGCCTTTCAGGTATTCCTTTACGTCGTCCTTCATTCCGTTTTTGGGTCTGTTTTATATCTTTATCAGGGTCGTTATTTCGGTATCATCGTCGAATACGGCACGTCCGTTCAGTCCCTCTATGGTCAGTTCTATGATAAAGTTGATGTAGACCTTCTTGGGGTTAAACTCTTTTACCAAATCGTATGCTGCCTTCATGCTACCGCCTGTGGCCAGGAGGTCGTCGTGTAGGAGCACAACATCGTTCTCGGTAATGGCATCGGTATGTATCTCTATCGTGTCCTTGCCGTATTCTTTCATGTAGGTGGCTTTGCGTGTCTCTGCAGGCAGTTTGCCAGGCTTGCGGCACATCACGAATCCGGCGCCCAAGCGGAAGGCCAGAGCTGCGCCAACTATGAAGCCTCGGCTTTCGATGCCCACCACCTTGGTGATGCCTTTGTCTTTGTAAATCTCGTACAGTTCTTCCACCATGATCCGAAGGCATTCGGCATCCTTGAATAGGGTGCTGACGTCCTTAAACTGGATTCCCTTGATGGGGAAGTCGGGCACGTTGCGCAGGTTCTTCAGAAGAGTTTCGTTGTTCATTGCTATTTATGTTTTAGTGTTTTGTTTCACGTGAAACATTAACGCCCCATGAGCACCATGAGGACACTGATGTCGCTGGGACTGACGCCCGGGATGCGACTGGCTTGCGCCAGGGTTTCGGGGTCGATGTGCGACAGCTTTTGGCGAGCCTCAGTGCTCAGCGACTGAATCTCGTCGTAGCGGAAGCGGCCCCGTATGTGCAGTTCTTCCAGACGCTGCATCTTCTCTGCCTGCTGACGTTCGCGTTCGATGTATCCGCTGTACTTCACCAGCACCTCGGCGGCTTCGGTGATTTCCTCCCGACGGTTGGGCGTCTGACTGAGCGCCTGAGCCAAGCGAGGCAGGGCAGGGGAGAGGTTGTCGAACGAGAGGCCCGGTCGGCTGATGAGGTCCACCAGTTTGCAGCCCTTTGCCAGGGGTGCGCTGCCCAGTTTCTCCAGGTAGGGATTGATGAGCGCCGCCTTGACGGAATAGTTCTTGCAGAAGTCCAGAATGCGGTTTATCTCTTCTTGCTTCTCCGTCCAATGGCGGTAGCGAGCCTCGGTGGCCAAGCCCAGATTGTAGGCCCGGGGTGTGAGGCGAGCGTCGGCATCGTCCTGACGGAGCAGGATGCGGAATTCGGCTCGGCTGGTGAACATGCGGTACGGTTCGTCCACGCCCTTCGTCACGAGGTCGTCGATGAGCACACCGATGTAGCTCTCGTCGCGATGCATCACGAACTCTCCGCCGCCGCTACACTTCAGCGCAGCATTCACGCCGGCCACCAGACCCTGTCCGGCAGCCTCCTCGTAACCCGTGGTGCCGTTCACCTGTCCGGCCAGGAACAGTCCGTCCACCTTCTTGCTCTCCAGCGTATGGTGCAGTAGGGTGGGGTCGAAGTAGTCGTATTCGATGGCATAGCCCGGGCGGTATATCTTGATGTCGCGGAAGGCCGGGATGAGTCGCAGGGCCTCCACCTGTACATCGATGGGCAGGGATGAGGAGAAGCCGTTCAGGTAATACTCCTGCGTGTTCCGTCCTTCCGGTTCGAGGAACAGTTGGTGCTGTTCCTTGTCGGCAAAGGTCACGAGTTTGGTCTCGATGCTGGGGCAGTAGCGTGGGCCTATCGACTGTATCTGTCCGTTGTAGAGCGGCGAGTCGGGCAGGCCCTGTCGCAGCCGTTCGTGTACGGCCGGGTTGGTATAGGTGATCCAGCAGGGGAGTTGCGACTCAGTCGCAACAGACGGGACAGGGGCACCAGAGGCGACGGATGGGGCAGGGGCATCAGAGGCGACGGACGGGGCAGGGGCATTGGAGGCGACAGACGGGACAGGGGCGGGCAGATAAGAGAAGCGGTGGAAGTCGTGGTCGCCGGGCTGCAGCGTCATGTCCTCGAAGTGGACCGAGCGGCCGTCGATGCGCACTGGGGTGCCCGTCTTCATGCGGCCCAGCGTGATGCCATGCCGGGCGATGCTCTCCGAGAGTTGCAGCGAGGGCGGTTCGGCGCATCGTCCGCCTGGCAGTTTAGTGCGCCCGATGTGCATCAGTCCGTTCAGGAACGTGCCCGCCGTGATGATGACACATCGTGCCAGGAACGTCATGCCCAGGTATGTCTCCACACCCTTCACCTGTCCGTTCTCTACCAGCAGTTCGCGCACCTGGTCTTGCCATATCGACAGGTTCTGCTGGTTCTCCACCACCTGTCGCCATGCCCAGATGAAGCGTCCGCGGTCGCACTGAGCCCGGGGGCTCCACATGGCGGGACCCTTCGAGCGGTTCAGCATGCGGAACTGCAGTGTCGTGCGGTCCGTCACCTGTCCCATGTGTCCGCCCAGGGCATCTATCTCGCGGACGATTTGCCCTTTGGCTATTCCACCCACGGCAGGGTTGCACGACATCTGTGCTATCTTGTTCATGTCCATAGTGATGAGCAGCGTGCGTGCTCCCATTTGGGCTGCGGCACAGGCAGCCTCGCAACCAGCGTGGCCGGCTCCCACCACCACGATATCATACCTCTCTTGCATCTCTTTTGGTCATATTTTGCTGCAAATGTAGTGATTTTCCGTGAAACTTTCGTCCTGTCGTACTAAATATTTCGCGACGCGCCCGATAAGACAAATTGCAGGCCCGGCGAGAGAAAGTTCCGCCACCGTCGATGGATGTACGTTCATCGACGATGAACGGACGGACGCCGACGATGAATGTACGGACGTCGCCGATGGCGGAACTTTTCCACGCGAGCCTTGCATTTCTGCCTTCGCAGGGCGCAGGGAAAGATGCCCTCATTTGAATTTTCTGGGTATGGAAAAGGATTAAAGGAGATAAAGGAAGGCAGAAGAAGATATAGGAGGGCAGCATGGCACGCAGCCCTCGAAAAGTTAAATTAAACTATTATTTTGCGAAAGCCCTTAAATTTTCATGGAAAAGTTTTGGCGTGTCAAAGTTTAGGCTTATATTTGTAGCCGTGAAGCAACCTTGCATGGCAACTTTGGCAACAATATTTGACGGCGAATCTCGCTTTTCCTAATATTAACCTTAAATCTAAAGCCTATGTTGACAAAACTCCTTCGCAGCACGTTGCCGCTACTGACGGCAGCCACGGCCGCGGCCGCGGCTCAGGCAGCCGACAGGCCTAACATCATCTTCTTCCTGGTCGACGACATGGGATGGCAGGACACCTCCCTTCCCTTCTGGACCGAAGAAACCCCGCAGAATGCCCGCTACCGCACGCCCAACATGCAGCGGCTGGCCGACCAGGGCATCATGTTCACCAATGCCTATGCCTGTCCCGTCAGTTCGCCCTCGCGCTGTTCGCTGCTCTCGGGCATGAATGCCGCCCGACATGGGGTGACCAACTGGATAGAGACTTACAACCAGAACACGAATGCCTCGGGCAGCAACGTCAATCTGCCCGACTGGAACTGGAACGGCGTGCAGCCCGCCGCCACGGCCACACAGACCGACCGCGTGCATTCCACCCTCATCACGCCACTGCCCCAACTGCTCCGTGAGGCCGGCTACCTGACCATCCATTGCGGCAAGGGCAACTTCGGCGCCGCCAACACCTCGGGAGCCAATCCCACGAACTTCGGTTTCGACGTGAACATTGCCGGCGGACATGCCGGCGGGCCCGGCACCTATCTGGCCCAGGACAACTACGGCAGCGCCATACAGAAGATAGGCGGACTGGAGGAGTATGCCGCACAGGGCATATTCCTGACCGAGGCCCTCACACAGGAGGCCCTCAAAAATCTTGACAAGGCCGCCGAGGGCAACCAACCCTTCTACCTCTACATGTCGCACTACGCCATCCACACGCCCTACGACGCCGACACCCGCTTCACCGGCAACTACGACGGACAGTACGACGAGCAGTTCGGCACCGTACTGTCGACCAGCGAGGTCAACCGCGCCGCCCTCATCGAGGGCATGGACAAGAGTCTCGGCGACCTCATGGACTGGCTCGACCGCCATCCCGCGGTGGCCGACAACACCGTCATCCTCTTCATGTCCGACAACGGCGGACAGGGCGTATCGCCCCGACAGGGCCGACTGAACCACGACCCCAACTACCCCAGCCGCGGCGGCAAGGGCAGTGGCTACGACGGTGGTGTCCACGAGCCCATGATCGTGTCGTGGCCCGGCGTCTATGAGGAAGGAGCCAAGAACGAGAACCGCGTCATGATTGAAGACTTCTTCCCGACCATCCTGGAACTGGCCGGCATCAGCGAGTACCAGACCGTGCAGACGGTGGACGGAAAGAGTTTCGTCGACCTGCTGAAGAATCCCGCACTCACCCGCGACCGCGTGGCCATCTGGCACTATCCCAACCGCTGGGGCGAGTCGCAAGACCGCAGCGAGGGCTACGGAGCCTGGAGCGCCATCATGAAGGGCGACTACCATCTGCTCTACTTCTGGGAGAATCAGGAGCGACGCCTCTACAACATCCGCGAGGACATCTCCGAGGAGCACAACCTGGCCCAGGAACAGCCCGAACTGGCCCGCCAGCTGGCTCAGGAACTGACCGACTCGCTCATGGCCTACGGCGCCAAGCGTCCCACCCTGGCCGCTACGGGCGACTACGTGCCCTGGCCGGTCGACGGCGTGCAGACGGCAGGTCCCGGCGATGCCATGGACGTCAAAGACCTGGGCATACAGCTCAGCACCCCCGACGGCGAGAAGCATCTATATTATGTATTGGATGCGCGCACGGACATCGACTACTGGACCCTGGGCACCCACAACGGCTATCCCGCCATCCAGACCTACGTGGGCACCCTGGAGGGCAACGACGCCCGGCGCCAGCAGTTCTACTTTGTGGAGGGAGCCGACCCCCAGCAACTGCTCATCTACACGGCCGACGGACAGCCCGTCAGCTACACCGAAGGCACCACCCGCAGCGGATACTCCGCCACCGACCAGGTGACGGCCCGCTTTCTCCAGTACGGTGCCGAGCAGGAGCCCACACCCTTCCAGGTCATCATGACCTCCTATGCCGACTACTTCGGACTGGTCTTCGACGGCGAGTACCTGAGCAACCGCGGTTCGTCGCACGGCGCCGACAACAACCTGGGCTGGGTGGTGATGCCCTTCGACGGCAGCGGGTATGCCGACCCGGGCTGCCGCTTCAAGTTCCAGAGCATCGATGCCGCCCCCGTCGACCCTAACATCGGTCTGCCCAAGCTCACCACCGACGTCTCCCAACCCGTCTATTACCGCATCCGCAACACCCGTTTTTTCGCTAAGAACAAGCCCAGCTATGCCTACTTCCGTGCCGCCGACAAGAAGCTGGGCCTGACCGACAACATCGACGAGGCCACGCAGTTCTTCTTCACCGGCACGGTGGCCGACGGCGTCGTGACGGCCAAAATCCACAACAACGCCAACGCCAGCCTCATGGCAGGCGAGGCCCTGTGGAACGAGGAGGGATGCGACTGGTACATCAAGACCCACGTGAGCGACCAGGGCGGCACCGACGTCACCACGGGCAGGGCCTACGAGGGTGTGCTCATCTGCGACAACCCCGACTTCCAGGCCAACTGGTATGTGGGCTCCAGCGACACCAGCATCAAACTCTACGACTTCCAATGGGACGGTAACATCTTCACGCTGGAGGAGGTGGTCATCGGCGATGCCGACGAGGAACTTATCAAGAGCATCGACAACATGTTCACATCCATACGCAACAACTACAACAAGGCACGCACCTATGCCGAATATATGCACCCGGACATGCTCAACTGCTACAGCCAGAGCGAGGGCGACGAGGACTATGCGGCCCTGATGGCCGAGATGGAGGAGTTGCTGACCTTGGCAGAACCCGCCTACACTGAAGAGTCACTCGCCAACCTGACTTCCATCAACCAGCGCCTGAAGAAGGTCATCGAGGGCATCCACATCAATCAGCCCAATCCTGGCACATTCCTGCGCCTGCGCAGTGCCAAGACGCTGGGCTACGTCCGCTCGTTCGACGAGAACTCCTCCGGCACCGACCACGAGTGCATGTCGCTGAGCACCGAGCCCGACGACTGCGGCATCTTCTTCTACGACGGCGAGTACCTGGTGAACTACCTCAACGGATTCTACATGGACACCAACTGGCTGCGCATGCCCGGCGAGGTGAAGAGCCACATGCAGTTCCGACCCTCGGCCGACGGAACCATGGGGGCCTACTACGTCGTAGCCCTCGACGGTTCGAAGGGCGAGCGCTACCTGATGGTGAACAACAGCAGCCACGACATCATGTATCGGGCAAATGCCAACAATCAGTATTGCAACTTCTGGCTCGAGTATGCCACCTCCGTGCCCGTCACCATCGGGCAGAACCGTTGGGGCAGCACCTATCTGCCACAGACCGCCACGGTGCCCGAGGGCCTGACGCCCTACACCCTCCGCGTCGAGAACGGAAAGTTGCTGCTGACACCTCTCGGCAGGCTCATCCCCGCTGCCGTGCCCGTCCTGCTCCAGGGCGAACCGGGCACCCATGTGCTCACGCTCGGTAATGAGGAACCCTATGCCGACTGTCAGCTCCTGGGCACCTACACGACCGAGTACACCACCGGAGAGGAACTGGTGTGGAACGGAGAGACCATGGTGAAGTGCGACGCCGAGGCCATCTGGGGCTTCACGGCCTACATGACCGCCGACTCCGGAGCCGAGGGTCTGCCCTCCGAGATTGTCACCGCCGTCAGCAGCCTCCCCGCCGACGCCCGCCCCGCCACCTACAAGCAGATTCGCGACCGGCGCATCGTCATCGTCCGCAATGGGCAGATTTACACCACTACAGGCGTACTTTTGCGCTGATTTGACACGTCGATATAACAAAAAAGGCACACGAGACGCTGCTCGTGTGCCTTTTTTTAGCCGAATAGTTTGTAGAATGGTAAAAAAATCTTAAATTTGCACGCACTAATACCCAAAAGTGAGTAATAACAAATTATTAATAACTTTAATCAATCCTAATTTTATGTGGTTAACAAATTCATCAATCGGTAGGAAAGTGATTATGTCCGTCACCGGACTTGCACTGATCCTATTCCTCACGTTCCACGGCTGCATGAACGTGGTGGCGCTGTTCTCGAAGGACGCTTACAACATGATTTGCGAACTTCTGGGTGCCAACTGGTATGCCGTCGTGGCTACTATCGGACTGGCCGCACTGGCCCTGCTGCACATCGCTTATGCCTTCGTGCTCAACTTCCAGAATCGCCGTGCCCGTGGCGCCAGCAAATACGCTGTCACCCAGAAGCCCGAGAAGGTGGAGTGGGCCAGCCAGAACATGCTCGTGCTGGGCATCATCATCCTGCTGGGCCTGCTGCTGCACCTCTACAACTTCTGGTACAACATGATGTTCGCCGAACTCGTACACTGTGAGACGCTGGCACACTCCCCCAGCGACGGCTTCGCCTGGATTGTGGAGGCCTTCCAGAATCCCGTCTTCGTGGTGCTCTACGTCATCTGGTTCTGCGCCATCTGGTTCCACCTCACCCACGGCTTCTGGTCTGCTATGCAGACGCTGGGCTGGAGCGGTAAGACATGGTTCGAGCGCTGGCGCTGCATCGGCTTCATCTATGTCACCCTGTTGATGCTCATGTTCCTGGTCGTAGTCCTGGCCTTCGCCTTCGGCTGCGCTCCCTCGTTGTGCTGCGGTAGTTGCTGCGCTTAATATGGTAAATGGTAAATGATTAAACTGTAAATAAAGGTTATGGCAAAAGTAATAGATTCTAAGATTCCTGCAGGTCCAGTGCCTGAGAAGTGGAAGGAATATAAGGCACACCAGCGACTGGTGAACCCCAAGAACAAACTGAAACTCGACGTCATCGTCGTCGGCACAGGTCTGGCCGGTGCATCGGCCGCAGCATCGCTGGGCGAGATGGGCTTCAATGTACTCAATTTCTGCATCCAGGACTCGCCCCGTCGCGCACACTCCATCGCTGCACAGGGCGGTATCAATGCTGCCAAGAACTACCAGAACGACGGCGACTCCGTCTATCGTCTGTTCTACGACACCGTGAAGGGTGGCGACTATCGTGCCCGCGAGGCCAACGTCTACCGCCTGGCCGAGGTGTCGAACAACATCATCGACCAGTGCGTGGCTCAGGGCGTACCCTTTGCCCGCGAATACGGCGGCATGCTGGCCAACCGTTCGTTCGGTGGCGCACAGGTGAGCCGTACCTTCTATGCCAAGGGTCAGACCGGCCAGCAGCTCCTGCTGGGCGCCTACTCTTCGCTCTCCTGCCAGGTGCAGGCCGGCAAGGTGAAGCTCTTCACCCGCTACGAGATGGAGGACGTGGTCATCGTCAACGGTCGCGCCCGCGGCATCATCGCCAAGAACCTCGTGACCGGTAAGCTGGAACGCTTCTCGGCCAATGCCGTTGTCATCGCCACCGGCGGTTACGGCAACACCTACTTCCTCTCCACCAACGCCATGGGTTGCAACTGCACGGCTGCCGTTCAGTGCTACCGAAAGGGTGCCTACATGGCCAACCCCTCTTACGTGCAGATTCACCCCACCTGCATCCCCGTCCACGGCGACAAGCAGTCGAAGCTGACCCTGATGTCCGAGTCGCTGCGCAACGACGGCCGCATCTGGGTGCCCAAGAAGCTGGAGGACGCCAAGAAGCTGCAGGAAGGCACGCTGCAGGGCTGGGAGATTCCCGAGGAAGACCGCGACTACTATCTGGAGCGCCGCTATCCCGCCTTCGGTAACCTCGTTCCGCGTGACGTGGCCTCTCGTGCCGCCAAGGAACGTTGCGACAAGGGCTACGGTGTCAACAACACCGGCCTGGCCGTGTTCCTCGACTTCTCCGAATCCATCAACCGCCTCGGTCTCGACGCCATGAAGCAGCGCTACGGCAACCTCTTCGATATGTACGAGGAAATCACCGACGTATATCCCGGCGACCTGGCCAACGAAATCAACGGCGTGAAGTACTACAAGCCCATGATGATCTATCCCGCCATCCACTACACGATGGGCGGCGTATGGGTCGACTACGAGCTGCAGACCTCCATCCCCGGCCTGTTTGCCATCGGCGAGTGCAACTTCTCCGACCACGGTGCCAACCGTCTGGGTGCCAGCGCTCTGATGCAGGGCCTGGCCGACGGCTACTTCGTGCTGCCCTACACCATCCAGAACTATCTGGCCGACCAGGCCATCTGGCCCAAGGTTTCGACCGACCTGCCCGAGTTTGCCGAGGCAGAGAAGGGCGTCGAGAAGGAAATCGACCGACTGATGAACATCAAGGGCAAGCGCTCTGTAGACTCTATCCACAAGGAACTCGGCCACATCATGTGGGAGTACGTGGGCATGGGCCGCACGGCCGAAGGCCTGAAGACCGGCATCCAGAAGATGAAGGATCTGCAGAAGGAGTTCGACACCAACCTGTTCGTGCCCGGCTCTAAGGAGGGCCTGAACGTAGAGCTCGACAAGGCCATCCACCTGCGCGACTTCTTCACGATGGGCGAACTGGTGGCTCACGATGCCCTCTCGCGTAACGAGAGCTGCGGCGGCCACTTCCGCGAGGAATACCAGACCGAGGAAGGCGAAGCCAAGCGCGACGACGAGAACTTCTTCTACGTTGGCTGCTGGGAGTATCAGGGCAAGGACAAAGACCCCGAACTCATCAAGGAGCCCCTGGAGTATGAGGCAATCAAGGTACAAACCCGTAACTACAAAAACTAAAGATCATGGCTAAAAATATAAGTGTAACGATTAAGTTCTGGAAGCAGAACGGCCCCAAGGATAAGGGCCACTTCGATACCCACGAATTGAAGAACGTGCCCGACGATACCTCGTTCCTGGAGGCCCTCGACATCATGAACGAGGAACTCATCGAGGCCGGCAAGGAACCCTTCGTCTTCGACCACGACTGTCGCGAGGGCATCTGCGGCATGTGCTCGCTCTACATCAACGGCACGCCCCACGGCAAGACCGAGCGCGGTGCCACCACCTGCCAGCTCTAC
>ODAJ012165306.1_pt1 | contig 21206 bp, 32 predicted proteins | sample 1539241 | NCBI WGS metagenome assembly ODAJ01 (sample SAMN02144231, study PRJEB22623) | gut metagenome | biome: sheep rumen | host: Ovis aries | place: New Zealand | reverse complement strand
GAGAACTGAGGTGCACGACGTGCAGCTTTGAGACCGTATTTCTTTCTTTCTTTCATACGAGGGTCTCTGGTTAAGAAACCTGCTTTCTTAAGAACGGGTCTGAACTCTTCGTCTGCTTTGCACAGCGCTCTTGCAATACCGTGGCGGATTGCACCTGCCTGACCGGTGGTTCCGCCGCCCTTAACGGTGACGGTAACATCATACTTGTCAAGACCGTCGATTGTTACAAGGGGCTGACGAACAACTACCTTTAAGGTTTCAAGTCCAAAGTAGTCGTCAAGGCTTCTCTTGTTAACGGTAATATTACCTTTGCCGGGTTTTACGAAAACTCTGGCAATGGATGATTTTCTTCTTCCTGTTCCGTAGAACACTTCACTTGCTTTCTTTGCCATTTGTCTGTTTCCTCCTTACTGGTCCTTTGGGCTTAGAATGTCAATACTTCGGGTTTCTGCGCTGCCTGCTTGTGTTCAGGTCCTGCATAAACAAATAACTTCTTGTACATCTGGTTTCCTAAAGGTCCCTTGGGAAGCATTCCCTTTACGGCATGTTCAATTACTTCTTCAGGATGCTTTGCAAGCTGTTCCTTTAAAGTGATTTCCTTGCTTCCGCCTACGTAATCGGAGTGGGAGAAGTAAGTCTTCTGCTCTAACTTCTTTCCGGTTACTTTGATCTTCTCGGCATTGATTACGATTACATAATCGCCGGTATCTTCATGAGGAGTGAACTCAGGTTTGTTCTTTCCTCTTAATACTTTTGCAACTTCGGATGCGAGACGGCCTAATGTCTGTCCTTCTGCATCTACCACATACCATTTTCTCTCAATGGTAGCAGGATTTGCCATATAAGATTTCATTTCTTCAACCTCCAAAATGTTCAACGTGGTTCGGTTTGTCCATAACGCGGATGTCCGGGCCGCCCTATTTTAAAACCTTGCTACACAGTGGCACCGTCATTCTCCATCCAATGACGGTCACGCAGATAATAGTATATTACAGCTTTATGCACCTGTCAATCGAAAATTTACGATTATTCCGCACCTTCCGCAACTTTTTGGGCATGTTCCGCCTGAATTGCGGGATCAAAGGAAAGCATGGGCTCGATATCGGTCTTTCCCTTGATTTTGCGGTCAATGTAGTTGCGTGTCAGCTTATAAACGAGCGGTGATAAAGAAAGTACACCGATTAAGTTCGGGATCATCATCATGCCGTTGAAGGTGTCGGAGATGTCCCATGCAAGGGAAGAGGTGGACAGCGCACCGGCAATCATGAAGACAACGAAAACGATGCGGAAAACGAGGACGAATTTCTCGTTAATCAGATATTCCACAGCCTTGCTGCCGTAATGGGACCAGCCTAAAACCGTGGTAAACGCAAAGAGGAAAATCGCTATCGCGATAAACCATTCACCGGGTGCACCGAATACTCCGCCGAAAGCCTTCGCAACAAGGTTGGCATCGGAAACACCGGGTGTTTCGATAAAATGTCCGGTTGTAAGATCGATATATCCGGAGGTAAGCACTACCAAAGCGGTCATGGAACATACCACAAAGGTGTCCGCAAACACTTCGAAAATTCCCCAAAGGCCCTGTTTTACAGGTTCCTTTACATCGGAATTGGAGTGAACCATAACGGAGGAACCAAGACCCGCCTCGTTCGAGAAAACGCCTCTCTTGCAGCCCTGCGTCAAGGCCATTTTAAACATGGCACCCGCTGCACCGCCCGCGATGGCCTTTGCTCCGAATGCGAACTTAAAAATCGAAAGGAACGCAGGTCCGACATTCCCGATATGGAAAAGAATAACGACCAGTGCACCCAGGATATAAAAACAGGCCATGAAGGGAACCACCTTCTCGGCGAAGGCTGCGATTCTCTTTAAACCGCCGATAATGATCAGGGATGCGATCACCATGATAATCAGTCCGATAAAGAACGGAACGGTGGGAATAAAGCCGAGTAAAGGTGCCACCTCCACGTTACTGAAGAATGCGGACTGTATGTTTAAGGTAATTTTATTCACCTGACCCATGTTGCCGATTCCGAATGCCGCCAGGAATGCGCAAATCGCAAACAGGGTAGCCAGAACACGGCCGGTGACACGAAGGACGAGCGGCCTGTTTTTGCCGCCGAGGCCGTCCTGCAAATAATACATGGCACCGCCTGACCATTCTCCTTCCTTGTTTTTGCGGCGGTAAAAAATACCCAGAATGTTCTCGGAGTAGTTGGTCATCATCCCGAGAAAAGCCGCTACCCACATCCAGAAAACCGCTCCGGGTCCGCCGATCACGATAGCTGCCGCCACACCGGCAATATTACCGGTACCGATGGTTGCCGCAAGTGCGGTACAAAGTGCCTGGAACTGGGAAACGCTTCCCGCTTCCTTTTTGTTGTGTGCACTCTTTCCGAAAACACTTCCGATGGTTTTCTTCATCCAGTGGCCGAAATGCGTCACCTGAAAGAACCCGGTCACGCAGCTCATGATCAAGCCGGTGGCAATCAAAAGCCAGAGACCGACGGTCACCCAGACAAAGCCATTGATTTTGTCATTCACTTCCGTTATGACTTCGATGTACTTTTCAAACATGCATTTTTACCTCTTTTATATTATTTACGCATCATAAACAATCTGTTTTAAAAGCAGTCCCTGCGGCGGTGCCGTTGGGCCACCCTTTGTACGGTCCCTGCTTTTGAGCACTTCTTCCATCCATTCGGGGCTTTGCTTACCGCTCCCCGTCTCCGCAAGGCTTCCCGCAATAATACGGACCATGTTATACAGAAAGCCGTTTCCGCAGATGCGGATGATAAAATCGCTGCCGGTTGCCGTCCCGTCGTTGCCTCCTCCGGCTGTCTTTTCGCCGCTATCTTCATCCGGCCCCTCACGCTTTTCTTCGATTACATCAATCGAGTAGATTGTGCGTACCGTGCTTTCCGCCTGCGTATGCACACTGCAGAAGCTCACAAAATCATGTTCCCCGACCAGATACTGCGCCGCCTTTTGCATTTTATCCGCATCGAGCCGGTACGGAACATGCCAGGAATTTCTCCGCTTTAAGGGATCGTCGAATTCTCCGGTGTAAATTCTGTATTCATACGTTTTCCGGCAGGCGTTTTTTCGCGGGTGCCAGTCTGCGCTTACTTCTTTGGAGAAAACCACCTTCACGTCATCCGGAAGGAGGGTATTTACCGCGTAGGAAAACCGATTGGGAGGAATGGTCGATTCGGAATCGAAAACCGCCACGTTGCCGAGCGCATGCACGCCGGTATCGGTCCTGCTGGCCCCGATCACCGTGATTTCTTCTTTCGTCAGTTCCGATAATGCCCGGTTGAGTTCCCCTTCCACGGTTCTGACTCCGGGCTGCAGCTGCCAGCCGTGAAAATCGGTTCCGTCATATGCAACTTTTAAGAATATTCTTCTCATCCGATTCCTTTCACGAATGCAACAATGAGTTCCAGTCCCGTCTGCAACTCGGCCACCAGATAATCTGTAAAACCTTTAAAATATATGCCGCAGAAAATCACCGCACCGAAATATCCCGCGATGACAAACCAGGCCGCCACGTCGCGTCCTGCGAATTTCATTTCCTTCATCCTGGTTCTGCCGTCTCCGCCGTGATAGCACCTCGCTTCCATCGCCAGAGCCAGATCTCCGGCTCTCCGAAAGGCCGACACAAAAAGCGGGACCAGAATCGGAATCAGACTCTTTATTCGTTTTGAAATCTGCCTGCTTTCCAGATCGGCTCCTCTTGCAATCTGCGCCTTCATGATACGGTCCGTTTCCTCCATGAGAATCGGAATAAAGCGCAGGGCAATGGACATCATCATGGCCATCTCATGCACCGGAATGCGGAAAATCTTCAGCGGTTTGAATAAACTTTCCAGTCCGTCCGTCAACTGATTCGGCGTTGTGGTCAGCGTCATCAGTGAAGATCCCACATACAGCATAAAGAGTCGGACAAGCATGTAAAATGCATTCACGATACCTTCGTATGTCACCTGAAACACCCAGAATTTTACAATTACCGTTCCCGTACCGAGGAAAATATTGTAAAACACCGTAAACAGCAGAAGAAAAAGTATGGATTTCATACCGCGGAACATAAACTTCGGCGGTATTTTTGAAAGAGCCATGACTGTAATCAGGAAGATTGCCGCAAGTGCATAGCATATGCAATTGTTAAAGATAAAGAGGGATACCATGTAAAGGACGGTTCCGACGATTTTCGTTCTCGCATCCATCCGGTGGATGACGGAATCTGCCCTGTAATACTGGCCCAGTGTGATATCTTTTAACATAAAATCAAAGTTTCAGTCTTTCCTATGTTTGAAATTTCAAGAGGATTTCCGAAGCGGCCTCCTCCACGGTCGTTATATTGGTCGAAACCGGAATACCGGCATCATGAACGGCCTGCATCAGATAGGCAACTTCCGGTGCGGCAAGGCCGATTTCCTCGAGTTGTTTTACGTGTGAGAACACTTCTTTCCCGTCACCGTCCAGAAACACTTTTCCGTCGTTTATTACAATAATCCGCCCCACATATTTCGCCACGTCTTCCATGCTGTGGGAAACCAGGATCACGGTCATTCCGCTTTCGTTCAGTTTCTTTAAAAGCCCCAGCACTTCATCCCTTCCTTCGGGATCCAGACCTGCCGTCGGCTCGTCCAGAATCAGAATCTTCGGATTCATGGCAAGAACACCCGCTATGGCAACTCTCCGCTTCTGTCCGCCAGACAGTTCAAACGGAGAAGCCCCGTAAGAGTCCTCCTGCATTCCGAGTTTCAAAAGCGCTTCCTTTGCATACTTCGTGGCCTCATCCTGACTCAGTCCCATGTTTAGGGGGCCAAAGCAGACATCTTTTAAAACCGTGGTTTCAAAAAGCTGGTATTCGGGATACTGGAACACGATTCCCATTGCGGCACGCATAGATTTGCGGTCGTACTTTTTTTCGTTGATATCCTCTCCGTCCAGATATACACTGCCGGAGGAAGGCTTCAAAAGGCCGTCCAGAAGCTGTACAAAAGTGGTTTTACCGCTTCCCGTATGGCCGACAATACCCACAAACTGCCCCGACGGGATGCTTATGCTGATATCATCCACCGCGCGCACGGCCTGCGTCGTTCCCGCGTCGTATTCATATGTGAGATTTTTAGTCTCTAAGTTCATTCCGTGTTTCTCTCACTTTGTCTGTAAGTCTGATCTTTAGTCCGTCAGGGTGTCTGCATTCTTTAAGTTTCATAAGTTCCGCCACAAGCTCCTTACGGCTTAAAATTCCGTCCGGCAGATTCAGACCGGCTTCTTTTAAGGCGATTGCCACCTGCGTTACCTGCGGGATGGTCAGCCTGTGTTTTTTCAGTTCCTCCGGCTTTGAAAAAATCTCCTTCGGGGAACCTTCCATCACCACGTTTCCGCTGTCCATCACATAGATACGGTCGGAATAGACTGCCTCTTCCATATAATGCGTAATCAGAATAATCGTAATGCCTTCCACGTCATTTAAGGCTCTCGCGGCCCGAATGACCTCGCGGCGTCCCTGTGGATCGAGCATGGCGGTTGGTTCGTCCATGATGATACATTTCGGATGCATGGCCAGAACACCTGCTATGGATACCCGCTGCTTCTGTCCGCCGGAAAGTTTATTCGGGGATGCTTCCCTGAATTCATACATGCCGACGGCTTTTAAACTCTCATCCACGCGGTCGCGGATTTCCTTCGATTCTACTCCCATGTTCTCCGGTCCGAAGGCCACGTCTTCTTCCACTATGGATCCGATAATCTGATTGTCCGGATTTTGAAAAATCATACCCGCGCACTGACGGATTTCAAGGATTTTATCCTCATCCGCCGTATTATTGCCATCCACCGTGACGGTTCCTTCCGTCGGAAACAGGAGGGCATTGATATGTTTTGCGAGTGTGGATTTACCCGAGCCGTTGGCACCGAGAATGGTAATAAACTCTCCGCGCTTTGCACTGACGGAAACACCCTTTAAGGCTTTTGTGGTTCCTTCCACGTTGCCTTCTTCATCCAGCCGGTTATATTCATATGTAATTTGGTCGATGTCTACTATTCTTTCGTCCATATTCCATTCTTTCTGCTGTGTGCCGTTTACATCACATGAAAAGTCTTCCCGATCAGTCCGCCGGTCCATCGGTACAGTCCGATAGAGAGAAGTCCTATCATCAGCATATGAGCCGGATAGAATGCATACCCGATCCATTTGGGCATTTTCTTATCCGCTTTTCTGTAATAATTCATCACCAAAAGCAGTGCCGGTGCCGCAAAAATCTCCGAATGGTTCATCACCGTCAGAATCAGAATTACGAAAAATAATCCTAAAACATCCGTCCGGATATGGGCGATTACCGGCTTCTTCTTCGAAATAAACACAAAGATATACTGCACAATCACGCACAGCACACCGTACAGGCTGTAGTCCGTCCTGAATGCGTATCCGCAAAGAAGGAACAACGCCCCGACAAGTACCGGAATCACCAAAGCGATTCCGCGGACGCCGTCAAAGAACTTATCTTCAAGCACCAGCTGCGTAGCCCACATAAATGCAAATCCAAACAGCAGCGTCCACATGACGTTCTGATAACCGATATTCAGAATTCTGCCGCTGCTCATTAAATCAAACGGCACCTCCGAAATCACGGCAAAGAGCAAAAGCCTTAAGAAAAACTTTGGTTTTGACTTTGTTCTGGTAAAACCGTCCACTAAAAGATACACAAAAAGCGGGAAAGCCATTCTTCCGATCGTGTTAAAGCAAATCCCTACCGCCTGCCCCGCCACGGTATCTTTGTGAACCAGGCCGGAAGCTACGTGATCAATGAGCATGCTGATCATTGCCACCCATTTAATTGTGAAACGGTCGATTCCTTTCAAGTGCTTTTCTCCCAAACCAAAGCCCACTCGTAATCTATTTTATCATACTCCCAAAGTGGCCTCGCGGCAAGACTAAGTGTCGGGGCTTTCTGTCTGTGCGGCAAGACTTTTCGTCACAGAAAGAAAGGCTTCCGAATATCCTCGGAAGCCTTTGCATTTTTTGTTTTCGATTTGTAATTACAGAGCCTTGGAAAGGGAAACCGGATCGGGAGATACTGCCAAAGCATCGGATCTTTCGATGAGTCCTCTTCTTACCAAAGATGCAAGGTCGTCATTCATGGTCTTCATACCCTGCGCACGGCCGGACTGAATTGCAGAGTTGATCTGGTTGGTCTTCTGTTCTGCAATCAGGTTCTTGATTGCGTAGTTTGCAATCATGGTCTCGGTAGCAACTACACGACCCTGGCCGTCTGCCAAAGGAAGAAGCTGCTGGGAGAATACAGCCTGGATAACGTTAACGAACTGGGCACGGATCTGCTCCTGTGCGTCTGCGGGGCAGGCATCGATGATACGTTCTACGGTCTGAGCCGCTGAAGTTGTATGCAGGGTGGAAAGAACCAGGTGACCGGTCTCTGCGGCGGTAATCGCTGCGGAAATCGTCTCATAGTCTCTCATTTCACCTACGAGAATGATATCCGGGTCTTCACGAAGTACGGAACGAAGAGCGGTATGGAAGCTCTCAACGTCACGTCCTACCTCGCGCTGATGGATCATGGCTTTCTTATGAGGATATACGTACTCGATAGGATCCTCGATGGTCATGATGTGGCAGGGATATTTGTTATTGATATACTCTACCATGGAAGCCAGGGTCGTGGACTTACCGGAACCGGTAGGACCGGTTACAAGCACAAGTCCGCGGGGCTTCTGTGCAATATCTTCGATAACGGGAGGAAGTCCCAATTCCTCGAAGGTGGGAATATACTGATTCAGAATACGGATGGATGCCGCAATGTTGTTTCTCTGATGATAAACGTTTACACGGATACGGGTCTCGTCACGAAGCATAACACCGACGTCGATATCCTTTCCGGATAAAACCTCGTCAACCTCGCTCTGCTCCAGTACGGAGAAAATCATGTTTCTGGACTCTTCCGCAGTAGGTGCGGGATCCAGGATTTCCAGTGTACCGTAACGTCTGATTGCTACGTTTGTTCCGACAGTGATATGAATATCGGAGCAATTTCTCTCTTTTGCATAAGCAACCAACTCTTCAAAATTCATTTGAAAACCTCCCCTTTTTTATTTGGATTATAAGTATTCTTATCGATTTTAAGCAATAAAAAAACTCCTATTCCCGATTATAATCTATTTTTCGCGAAAATAGGAGTATTTTTTATATTTTCTTTATAAACTATGCAATTCTAACGAATGGTTCTGTGATTCTTTGTTAAAAATCACAAATCCGGCTTATACAAGCTCGATTACAACCATCATAGCGCCGTCACCCTTACGGGGACCAACTTTGATAATTCTGGTGTAACCACCGTTACGCTCTGCATACTTCGGTGCGATATCGTTGAAAAGCTTTTCGCACATATCCACCTTCTTGGTGTTACGCTTCTTGCCTGCCTGAGTATCGGGTACTTCCACAACGGGATTTAATACCTTTAACATCTGACGTCTTGCATGAAGTCTGGAAGGAAGATCCTTCTTAATTTCTTTCTGAACTTCATCGTAAACGGTAACTTTCTTTCCGTCTTTTACTTCTTTTACTCTCTTGCCGTCTTTGTCCTTGCGGGCAACCTTAGCGGTAACGGTTACGGTTTCAAAGTTGTCTTTTTCTTTCTTTGCAAGAGTAATCAGTGCTTCTGCACCCTTACGGATTTCCTTAGCCTTTGCTTCGGTCGTGGTGATTCTTCCTCTGTAAAGCAAAGCGGTAATCTGGTTGCGAAGAAGTGCCTTTCTCTGGCTGGATGTTCTTCCTAATTTTCTGTACATTGCCATGTCAATTTTCCTCCCTGATTTCTTTTTCCGACCCGGGCGCCTTCGGACTTACCCCGGACCATAGGCATGTAATGGGTTTGCGTGCTCTTTGGACTTACCGCAATGATTTCCTTAAACCTCGTCGCCTGCTTTGAAGGATAAACCTAACTCATTGAGTTTGGCTACAACTTCATCCAGGGACTTGCGTCCAAGGTTACGTACTTTCATCATATCATCCTGTGTCTTGGAGATTAACTCTTCCACGGTGTTGATATTTGCTCTCTTTAAGCAGTTGTAGGAACGAACGGAAAGCTCCAGTTCGTCAATGCTCATAACGAGAACTTTTTCCTTCTCGTCATCTTCCTTCTCGTTCATAACAACAGCATCTCTGCCGCTTTCGGAAAGATTGATGAAGAGTTTCAGATGCTCACTTAAAACCTTGGCTGCAAGGCTTACTGCTTCCTCGGGATCGATGGTTCCGTTGGTGTATACCTCAAGCGTTAACTTGTCGTAATCGGTCATCTGGCCGACACGGGTATTCTCAACGTTCATATTTACTCTTTCAACCGGGGTGTAGATGGAATCTACGGCAATGTTGCCGACAGGAAGATTCTCACCCTTGTTCTTGTCAGAACTTACATAACCTCTGCCCTTGGTAATGAGCATTTCCATATAGAGTCTGGTATTCTTTCCGCCGCTTAAAGTAGCGATAATCTGATCCGGGTTCATAATGGTGATGTCGGAATCCACATGGATATCGGATGCCTTAACAACGCCTTCGCCCTCGAATTCGATATATGCTCTCTTCGGCTCATCGGACTCGCTTGCGTCCTTGATTGCCAGATTCTTTATGTTCATGATGATTTCAGTCACATCCTCTTTTACACCGGGAATGGAGCTGAACTCATGCAAAACACCCTCAATTTTAACCTGACTTACTGCTGCTCCGGGTAAAGAAGCAAGCATAATTCTTCTAAGGGAATTTCCCAAAGTGATTCCGTATCCTCTCTCAAGCGGCTCAACAACAAATTTGCCGTACTTGCCGTCCTGGGATAACTCGGCGATTTCAATATTCGGGCTGTCAAAATCAAATGCTAACATCGCAGGTTCCTCCTTTTGAATGTTTTGCTATTAATTACTTGGAATACAACTCGACGATCAACATCTCATTTACGGGTACATCAATTTCTTCTCTGGTGGGAAGAGCCTTAACCTGTACTTTAAATGCTTCCTGATCTGCCTCAAGCCATCCGGGAACAAGTCTTCCGTTCGTGGTCTCGAAAACATCTTTGATACGCTGTGTGGAACGCTCTTTCTCTACAACTTCGATTACATCGCCTGCCTTGATTAAGTAGGAAGGAATGTTAATCTTGTTGCCGTTTACGGTAAAGAACTTGTGGTCTACCATCTGACGAGCTTCTCTTCTGGTTCTTGCGAAACCTGCGCGGAATACCACGTTGTCAAGTCTGCTCTCAAGCATGATCATTAAGTTCTCACCGGTCATGCCCTTCATACGGTCTGCCTTCTCATAGTAGTTACGGAAAGGCTTCTCAAGTACACCGTAGATGAATTTGGCTTTCTGCTTTTCTCTCAGCTGAAGACCGTATTCACTTACCTTCTTGCCTTCATGCTGATTCTTTCTATTGGACTTCTTGTCATAACCCATTACAGAGGGTTCAATGCCAAGAGCTCTGCATCTTTTAATAACAGGCACTCTGTTTACTGCCATTTTTCTACCTCCTAATAATTATAATCAGACTCTTCTACGCTTGGGCGGACGGCATCCGTTGTGAGGAACGGGAGTGCAGTCGGTAATACTGGTTACCTGAAGGCCTGATGCCTGAAGTGCACGAATTGCAGCTTCACGTCCTGATCCGGGTCCTTTAACAAATACGTCTACCGTCTTCAAACCGTGAATGAGTGCTGCTTTGGTTGCGGTTTCTGCAGCCATCTGAGCTGCGTACGGAGTAGATTTCTTTGAACCTCTGAATCCAAGACCACCGGCAGATGCCCAGCTTAAAGCATTTCCTTCGCTATCGGTTAAGGTAACGATGGTATTATTGAAGGAAGACTGGATATGTGCCTGTCCATGTTCAACGTTTTTCTTGACACGCTTCTTTACTACTTTCTTAGTTGCTTGTTTTGCCATAAAAACTAACCTACTTTCTCAAACTTTCTATTATTTCTTCTTATTTGCAACAGTTCTCTTAGGGCCTTTACGGGTTCTTGCGTTGGTCTTTGTTTTCTGACCGCGCACAGGAAGACCTTTTCTGTGACGAATTCCGCGATAGCAGCCGATTTCCTGAAGTCTCTTGATATTCAGAGCTACTTCTCTCTTTAAATCACCTTCCACTACCATGGTATCGGCAATTACTTCACCGATTTTCTTAACTTCATCATCCGTTAAGTCTCTGCAACGGGTATCGGGATTTACTCCTGCCGCTGCAAGGATCTTGTTTGAGCTTACTCTACCGATTCCGTAGATACTGGTCAAACCGATCTCCACACGTTTGTCTCTTGGTAAGTCAACACCAGCTATACGAGCCATGTTTCTTTTCCTCCATTTCTTTTCTATGCGTTCGTTTCTTCCTTTCGTTCACCCATAAACGAAACACTCCCGCACGTATTAACAGTTACTAATTGATTGGGGCCGGTACGGGCCCAACCGGAATGATTCCGGTCTTTCCGATACTTTGAAGCTGTTTCTCGGTATCAAGAAGTAAATGCACGGTGGGCATGGCGGGTTAACCATACTCCCTCACATTTATACGATACAAATTGTTTGACGGAACAATTCGTATCTCAGCCGCAAAAAACGCGCAAATAAGACACGGAATTATCCCTGTCTTTGTTTGTGCTTCGGGTTCTCACAGATTACCATGATTTTCCCTTTTCTTTTGATGATTTTGCATTTCTCGCAAATCGGTTTTACTGATGATCTTACTTTCATGTTAAAACCTCCTTTCAAAAAGTGACCATTTGCCATTATATCATCAAGTATTTCAAGATGCAAGGATTATTTTTGCCGGGTTATACAAAAATTTTCCTTACTTATCTCTCCAGATGATTCTGCCCTTCGTCAAGTCATACGGAGATAATTCCAGGGTGACTTTGTCGCCGGGAAGAATTCGAATGAAGTTCTGACGAAGCTTGCCGCTGATGTGCGCCAAAACTTCGTGTCCGTTCTCAAGCTTTACGCGAAACATCGTATTGGGAAGCTTTTCGGTTACGGTTCCTTCAACTTCAATTACATCGGTTTTTGACATACTCGTTTACCTCTTTAATGCGTTTTGTTTCAATATTTATAAAAGTGTCAGTATTTCCGGTTCACCGTCCGTAATCAGGATGGTGTTTTCATAATGTGCGGAGGGAAGTCCGTCCGCCGTGGTGCATGTCCAGCCGTCATCGTGGAAGACCACGTCGCCGCGCCCAAGGTTAATCATGGGCTCGATTGCCAGTGTCATTCCCGGCTGAAGGAGAATTCCTTTTTTGTTCATTGCAAAATTCGGAATGGAAGGATCCTCATGCAGATGGGTACCGATTCCGTGTCCGGTCAGTTCTCTTACGATTCCGTATCCGAAGGGTGTGATGTAATCTTCAATCGCCTTGCAGATATCGTTTAAGTGATTCCCGGCCTTTGCCATTTTGATTCCGGCAAAGAAAGAATTCTTCGTTTCTTCAATAAGTTTTTCGACTTCCGGAGAAATCGTTCCGACTCCGTAGGTTCTTGCCGCATCGGAATGATATCCTTTATAGATACATCCGCAGTCCAAACTTACGATGTCGCCCTCTTTGATGATCCGGCTCTTCTTGGGAATTCCGTGTACCACCTCGTCATTGATGGATACACAGACCGATCCGGGAAAGCCGTTGTAATGAAGAAAGTTCGGAATGCAGTCGTGCTCGCGGATGTACCGTTCAGCAAGAATGTCTACCTCAAGGGTGCTCATTCCGGGCTTTAAATCTTCTTTCAGACGTTCGTGAACTTCCGCAAGGATTTTACAGGAAGTTCTCATTAACTCAATTTCTTTCGATGATTTTACGGAAACCGACATTTTCATTCCTTTCAGTTTTCCTTTATTCAGGAAACTGCGCTTTGGCGCTTTGAAAAGTTTTTATAAAAAGTAGTTATCCTAAAATAGCTACGATTTCAGCGAAGACATCATTCATATCTTTGGTGCCGTCTACGGTTCTTAATACGCCCTTTGCGGTGTAGTAATCGATTAACGGCTGTGTCTGCTCATGATATACTTTCAAGCGATTCAGAACGGTTTCGGGTTTGTCGTCATCACGAAGGATGAGTTCGGAACCGCACTTGTCGCAAATATTCTCTTTCTTGGGAGGAACATGTACGATGTGATAGGTTGCGCCGCAGGTTACGCAGGCACGTCTTCCGGACATTCTGTTTACAATGTTTTCATCCGGAACATCTACATCGATTGCAAAGTCAATGGCATCGTTCATCTCCCCGAGTGCTTTGGTCAGTACCTCTGCCTGGGGAATGGTACGGGGGAATCCGTCCAGAACATATCCGTTTTTGCAGTCCTCGTTTGCTACTCTGTCGAGAAGGATCTTTACAGTCAGTTCATCGGGAACCAGCTTGCCTTCATCCATGTATTTCTTTGCTTCCATGCCGAGTTCGGTCTGATTCTTGATATTGGCACGGAAAATATCTCCGGTAGAGATGTGAGGAAGGCTGTACTTTTCGGCAATCAATTTTGCCTGTGTTCCTTTTCCTGCTCCGGGAGCTCCCAACATAATAATTTTCATAGTATAACCCTCCTTTTATTATAAGCGCACCGAAGACACACAATTGCAGCGCACGGCTGCAACGGTGTGCCCTCTTTATGCACTACACGTTTACTTTAATCGTTTAAGAATCCTTTGTAGTTACGAACCAGCATCAGGGATTCTACCTGGTTTGCCGTTTCAATGACTACGCTGACAACGATGATGATGCTGGTACCGCCAAAGGATACCGAAGCACCGAACAGTCCGTTGAAGATATACGGAATGATTGCCACGATGGTAAGTCCGACAGCACCGATGAAAATAATGTAATTCAGTGCGCTGTTCAGATACTCACTCGTCGGCTTGCCGGGACGGATACCGGGAACGAATCCGCCGGACTTCTTTAAGTTATTCGCAATTTCCACCGGATTGAAAGTGATGGAAGTATAAAAATATGCGAAGAAAATAACCAGCGCCACGTATGCAATGATACCCACGGAGTATTTCCAGTTGGAGGTGTTGAACCAGTACTGGGAGTTCACATACTTCAGGACTTCCGACCACCAGCCGGTTCCCTTGTAGCCCGCCATATTGGAAACAATAATGGGGAACTGGAGTAAGCTGGCTGCGAAGATGACGGGGATAACGCCCGCGGTATTAACACGAACGGGGATGTGGGTGGAGTTGCCGCCCATCATTTTATTACCCTGAATCTTCTTTGCATACTGAACGGGAATCTTACGGATTGCATCATTCAAAAGAATAACGAGAACCGAAAGTCCCAATACAACCACAATGATAATTGCGGAGTTTAAAACCATGGAAGCTACCGTTCTTCCCTTTACGAATTTCTCGTAGAGGTTCATGGCATCCTGAGGGAAACTGGAGATGATGTTAATGGTAAGGACGATGGAAATACCGTTTCCGACGCCTCTTTCCGTAACACGTTCGCCCAGCCACATAAGGAAGGCACTGCCTGCTGTCATGGCTGCAATCACGCAAATAACGTTAAGCGCATTGTACTCTGTGAGCAGCTGTCTGTAACCGATTGCCATGGCACCCGATTCGAGTATTGCCAGGCCGATGGTTAAATATCTTGTAATCGCCGCAATTTTCTTTCGACCGTCTTCTCCGTCACGCTGCATTTCTTCCAGGCCGGGAATGGCGATGGTAAGAAGCTGCATAACGATCGACGAAGTAATGTACGGTGTGATACCGAGAGCAAGAATGGACATTCTTTCCAGGGAACCACCGGTGATTGCCATTAAAATGCCGCCGTCGCCGCCACCCAAAAGCTGATCCATCAACGATTTAATCTGTTCGGGATCTACGCCGGGAATGGGGATCTGGGAGCCGATTCGGATAATGACCAGAATCAACAGGTCGAAAAGCAGTCTTTTGCGGACTTCTTTGATTTTAAAAGCATTGAAAAATGTTTTAAACACTAGATCACCTCTGCTGTTCCGCCTGCGGCTTCAATCTTCTCCTTTGCACTCTCACTGAAAGCATTTACTTTTACGGTAAGCTTCTTGGTAAGTTCACCCTGTCCAAGAATCTTTACACCGTCAACGTTCTGGATACCGGAGTTGATGTTTGCGATTACACCCTTTTCGATTAAGGATTCAATCGTTACAGTATCTCCGTTTTCAAACTTCTTCTCAAGAACGGATACGTTGATTGCAATAATCTGAGCAGTATTTCTGTTCTTAAATCCTCTCTTGGGAATACGTCTGTATAAAGGCATCTGACCACCTTCGAAGCCGGGTCTCGGAGCACCGGAACGTGCCTTCTGTCCTTTGTGACCCTTACCTGCGGTCTTGCCGTTTCCTGAACCGTGGCCACGACCACGTCTGAAATTGTCGCTGTGTTTGGAACCGTCAGCCGGTCTTAAATTTGATAAATCCATTTTCGGATCTCCTTTCTTTGCTAAATTCGCCCCGGGGAAATTTCACCCCGGAACTCGCATCTTTCAAAGAGTGTTTATTACTCTTCTACCTTCAGCATGTAACCAACCTGCTGAATCTGTCCTCTGGTTGCTTTGTTATCGGGCAACTCAACGGTTTTATGCAATTTCGTAAGTCCCATTGCCTCCAAAGTGAGTTTGTGCTTCGGAACAGCACCGATGGGAGACTTTACCAATGTAATCTTTAATGTCTTGTCTGCCATTATATGACTCCTTTCCTACTGTTGCCAACCGATTAAGCCATGATTTCTTCAACGGACTTGCCACGGTTTCTTGCAACTGCTTCAGGGCTCTTAACCTGACTTAAACCTTCGATGGTCGCCATAACAACATTCTGCTTGTTGTTGGATCCCAAGGACTTGGTACGGATATTCTTGATACCTGCAAGTTCGCAAACCACACGGGCAGGACCACCTGCGATGATACCGGTACCGTCGGGAGCTTTCTTAAGCAGTACGTTTGCGGAACCGTATTTACCGATATAATCATGAGTAACGGATCCGTTCTCATCAAGAGCGATTTCAACGATGTGCTTCATCGCATCTTCTTTTCCCTTACGGATTGCCTCGGGGATTTCAACGGCCTTTCCAAGACCTGCTCCGACATGTCCGTTTCCGTCACCTACAACAACAAGTGCTGTAAATCTCATGTTACGTCCACCCTTAACGGTTTTCGTTACACGCTTGATGGTAACGACTTTATCCTTTAATTCTCCTAACTGTGAAGGATCGATAATATTACGCTGCATTATTTGTCTCCTCCCTTTCCTTAAAACTCAAGACCGGCTTCTCTGGCTGCGTCTGCCAAAGCTGCGATCTTGCCCTGATATATAAAGCCGCCTCTGTCAAAAACAACTTCCTTGATTCCTTTATCAAGCGCCTTCTTTGCAATTACTTTTCCAAGATATGCTGCTGCATCAACATTATTGGTCTTCTCAAGTTCTGCCTTCACATCCTTCTCAAGGGTGGATGCAGCTACCAAAGTTTTTCCAACGGTATCGTCGATAATCTGAGCATACATATGATTATTGCTGCGAAAAACTGCCAAGCGGGGTCTTTCGGGCGTACCGTGGAAACGGTTACGAATTTTTCTGTGTTTCTTAACACGAATTTCCTGTCTGGACTCTTTACTAACCATTTTTACACTCTCCTTATCTTACTTCTTACCGGTCTTGCCGACTTTACGTCTGATAGTTTCATCAGCATACTTGATACCCTTGCCCTTGTAAGGTTCAGGTCTTCTCTTGTCTCTGATTTCAGCTGCGAACTGGCCAACCTTTTCTTTGTCGATACCCTTAACGATGATGTTGTTACCGTCAACTACGGTCTCAATACCTTCGGGATCAACCATCTCAACGGGATGAGAATATCCTAAGTTTAAGGTAAGATTCTTACCGGACTTGGATGCTCTGTAACCAACACCGTTTACCTCTAATTTCTTTTCGTAACCCTCGGTTACACCGACAACCATGTTGTGGATTAAAGTTCTGGTAAGTCCGTGTAAGGACTTCATCTTCTTTAAATCGTTGGGTCTGGAAACTGTAACTTCTGCACCTTCCACCTTGATTTCCATCTCGGAAGGAAGAACTCTCTCTAAAGTTCCCTTGGGACCTTTTACAGTCACTTTGTTATTTTCTGCGATGTCCACAGTAACACCTGCGGGAATCGCGATTGGCATTCTTCCTATACGTGACATGCCCGTACCTCCTAAAATATTTTACTCTTAATCAACAGTTTCTGATATCGCGGTTCAAACTACCAAACGAAAGCCAGTACTTCGCCGCCGACATTTAACTTTCTTGCTTCCTTGTCAGTAATCACACCCTGGTTGGTGGAGATGATTGCAACACCCAATCCGCCGAGTACTCTGGGCAGTTCATCCTTGCCTGCATAAACGCGAAGACCGGGTTTGGAAATTCTCTTGATACCGGTAATGATCTTCTCATTCTTGTCCGCACCGTACTTTAAGGTGATGTGGATATCCTGGAAGTTTCCGTTATCAACCAGTTCGTATGATTTAATATAACCTTCATCCAAGAGAATCTTTGCAATCGCAAGTTTCATTTTGGAAGAGGATACATCTACTGTATCGTGCTTTGCAGCGTTAGCATTACGGATTCTTGTAAGCATATCTGCAATAGGATCGCTCATTGTCATTGATTTTGCCTCCTTATACTATTTCGAAATCTCTTTTTTACCAGCTGGATTTCTTTACACCGGGAATCTCGCCCTTGTATGCCAACTCTCTGAAGCAGATACGGCAGATACCGTATTTTCTTAAGTATGCATGAGGACGGCCGCAGATTCTGCAACGATTGTATTCTCTAACGGAGAACTTCTGATTACGCTGCTGTTTGATCTTCATAGACGTTTTAGCCATGAATTATTTCCTCCTTATAATCTGACCACAATTACTTTGCAAACGGCATGTTGAACAGTCTGAGTAACTCACGTGCTTCCTCATCGGTCTTAGCTGTGGTTACGAAAATGACGTCCATACCTCTGACTTTGTCTACCTTATCGTACTCGATTTCAGGGAAAATCAACTGCTCTTTGATACCGAGTGCATAATTTCCTCTTCCGTCAAATGCATTGGGGTTAACGCCTCTGAAGTCACGTACACGAGGCAATGCAAGGTTTACGAGACGATCAAGGAACTCGTACATTTTATCGCCTCTGAGAGTTACCTTACATCCAATGTTCATACCCTCTCTGATTTTAAAGTTTGCGATGGATCCTTTTGCCTTGGTAAGAACCGCCTTCTGACCGGTGATGGTCTCAAGGTCCTTTACTGCGGACTCAAGTGCTTTCGCATTCTCTTTTGCTTCGCCGACACCCATATTGATTACGATCTTATCAAGCTTCGGGATTTCCATTACGTTCTTGTAACCGAACTTCTTCTGCATAGCATCAGCGATTTCGTCTTTGTATAAATCTTTAAGTCTACTCAACGTATTTTCCTCCTATCCTGATTAGTCGATCTTATCTCCGGTTGCCTTAGCAAAGCGGACTTTCTTGTCGCCTTCCATACGGAATCCGACTCTGGTTTCTTTACCCTTGAACACCAGCATAGCGTTGGATGCATCAAAGAATGCTTCCTTCTGAATGATACCGCCGTTGGGATTTCCAGCGGAGGGTTTGGAATGCTTGCTGATTACGTTGACGCCTTCAACTTTGATTTTACCGTTCTTGGCATCCACTTCCATTACTTTACCCTGTTTGCCCTTATCGGCACCGGCAATCACCTTTACGGTGTCACCTTTTTTAATCTTTGTCATAGCCATTGATGCGTCCTCCTTATAATACTTCGGGAGCGAGGGAAACAATCTTCATATACTGTTTCTCACGAAGCTCTCTCGCTACAGGCCCAAAAATACGGGTTCCCTTAGGGGTCTTGTCATCTTTGATGATTACTGCTGCGTTCTCATCAAACTTGATGTAGGAACCGTCTTTACGACGTGCGCCCTTAACGGTACGAACCACAACGGCCTTAACTACGTCACCCTTCTTTACAACACCGCCGGGTGTTGCATCTTTAACAGAAGCGATGATTACGTCACCAATATTTGCATATCTTCTTGTAGATCCGCCTACAACACGGATGCAGAGAAGTTCTTTTGCACCGGTATTGTCTGCGACCTTCAACCTTGTTTCCTGTTGAACCATGGTAATCTCCTTCCAATCTTAGAACAAAAACTTATTTTGCTCTTTCAATGATTTCTGTAAGTCTCCATCTCTTGTCTTTGGAGAGCGGTCTAGTCTCAACTACTCTTACGGTATCGCCGATCTTGCACTCGTTGTTCTCATCATGTGCTTTCAGCTTGTAAGTTCTCTCAACGATTTTACCGTAGAGAGGATGCTTTACGTGGTTCTCTACCGCAACAACAATCGTTTTGTCCATTTTATTGCTGATGACCTTACCGGTACGTACTTTTCTTAAATTTCTTTCCACTGCTTTACTCCTTTCCTGGCCTTAAGCTCTTATGCCTGCTGTTCTTTTGCTTTCTCAGTCTTCACAGTCTGAATTCTTGCGATATTCTTTCTTACTTCCTTAATTCTGGAAGTGTTGTCCAACTGATTGGTAGCATTCTGGAATCTTAAGTTGAAAAGTTCCTTCTTGGCATCGATCAGGGCCTGATCTAAATCTGCAGGGGATTTTGCTTTTAAATCTTCTACATACTTATTCGTTTTCATTTGATACACCGCCTTCCAAATCTGCCTTAGAAACAATCTTGCACTTGCAAGGGAGCTTGTGAGATGCAAGACGTAATGCTTCCTTCGCAACATCTTCGGCTACGCCGGAGATTTCGAACATTACGCGACCGGGCTTAACTACTGCTACCCAGTACTCTACGGATCCTTTACCGGAACCCATACGTGTTCCAAGAGGCTTTGTGGTAATGGGCTTATCAGGGAAGATCTTAATCCATACCTGACCACCACGCTTAATGTAACGAGTCATAGCAACACGGGCTGCCTCGATCTGATTGGACTTAATCCAGCAGGGCTCGGTTGCCACAAGACCATATTCACCATAACTGATGGTATTTCCTCTAAGCGCCTTACCTGCCATGTTGCCACGGAACTGTTTACGACGCTTTACTCTTTTCGGCATTAACATTACTGTTCTCCCCCTTCCTTGTTCTCTTTAGTGGGAAGTACTTCACCTTTGTAGATCCATACTTTAACACCTAACTTACCGTAGGTGGTATCTGCCTCAGCGAAACCATAGTCGATATCAGCACGAAGAGTCTGAAGAGGGATGGTTCCGTCGCTGTAGGTCTCGGTACGAGCCATATCGGCACCGCCCAGACGACCGGAAACAGATGTCTTGATTCCGAGAGCGCCGCTCTTCATGGTTCTTCCCATGCAGGACTTCATTGCTCTACGGAAGGATACACGGTTTTCAAGCTGTGCAGCGATGTTCTCTGCAACGAGCTGTGCTTCACGATCCGGCTTCTTGATTTCCTTAACGTCTACATTAACTGCCTTGCCGGTCATTTTCTGAAGTTCCTTCTTGGTAACTTCGATGTCAGCGCCGCCCTTACCGATTACAACACCGGGCTTTGCGGTGAATACGGTAACTTTTACTTTTCCACCGGCTCTTTCAATCTCGATGTTGCTGACGCCGGCCTGATATAATTTCTTCTTTAAATATTTTCTGATATTGTAATCTTCTACCAGATTGTCTGCGAAATCAGAATCTGCATACCAGGTGGAGCTCCAATCCTTGATAACACCTACTCTAATTCCATGAGGATTAACTTTCTGTCCCATTCTCTTCCTCCTATCTCTCGTCAAGCACGATGGTGATGTTGCTCATTCTCTTCTCGATTCTGTAAGCTCTGCCCTGTGCTCTCGGTCTGATTCTCTTCATAGTAGGTCCCTTGTCTGCGTAGCAGGCTGCAACATAAAGCTTGTCAGCGTTCATACCGTTGTTGTTCTCTGCATTCGCAATTGCGGACTGCAACAATTTTTTGATAATGCTTGAAGCATATCTGGGATTATATTCAAGGATTGCAAGTGCGGTCTGCACATCTTTTCCTCTGATCGCATCCAATACAAAGCATGCTTTCTGAACAGAAACTCTTGCGTAAGATAACTTAGCACTGGGTCTTGTTTCCTTCTGGCTTGCATTTCTTTCACGTTTGTATTTGGATCTGCTTAACTGCTTTTCATTTACTTCCATTTGGAAAACCTCCTTTCAA
>ODAJ012092594.1_pt1 | contig 21207 bp, 11 predicted proteins | sample 1539241 | NCBI WGS metagenome assembly ODAJ01 (sample SAMN02144231, study PRJEB22623) | gut metagenome | biome: sheep rumen | host: Ovis aries | place: New Zealand | reverse complement strand
GGGCGAGGGGAGCCGATTCTTTTTCTGCCACACTCTCGCCTTGAGAATATATTCTCCCCTCGCCTTTCGGAGAGGGGCCGGGGGTGAGGCTATCAACGAACTCATCAAACATCCACTCTGTATCTGTGGGACCTGAGCAAGCCTCGGGATGGAACTGGGCAGAGAACCAAGGGTTGGTCTTATGACGGATACCCTCGTTAGAACCGTCGTTCATATTTACAAAGAGTGGTTCCCAGTCAGCAGGCAGAGTGTTGGCATCTACTGCATAACCATGATTCTGGCTTGTGATGTAGCACTTCGTTGTGCCAACCTGCTGAACCGGCTGGTTATGGCTACGATGACCATACTTTAACTTATATGTCTTAGCGCCAGCAGCACGGGCCAGCAACTGATTACCCAAGCAAATACCCATCAGGGGCTTCACCTCCTTATTGTTCAGGAAGGTACGGATATGCTCAACCGTCTTGCTGCACTGCTCGGGGTCACCAGGACCATTGGCCAGGAACAGACCGTCAAACTCCAGTTGGTTGAAGTCGTAGTCCCAAGGTACGCGGATAACCTCCACACCTCTGTTCAGCAGACAACGAATGATGTTGGCCTTGACGCCGCAATCCACTAAGACTACCGTCTTTAGTTGAGAGTTGAGAGTTGAGAGTTGAGAGTTGCTGGGTTTATAGGTGATGACTTCCTTGCAGCTCACCTTCTCCACCCAGTTGATGCTTCCGTAATCCTCTTCTGTGTTTAAATTTGAATTTTGAATTTTGAATTTTGAATTAATCTCAATTCTTCCTCTCATCACGCCGTGCTCACGCAACAGCTTGGTGAGACGGCGGGTATCAATGCCAGAGATGGCAGGGATACCTTCGCGCTTCAGCCAACTGCTGAGCGATTCTTTAGCGTTCCAGTGACTATATTCCTCACTATAGTCGGCAACAATCAAACCCTTAGGGTGAATACGGTCACTCTCCATAAACAAGGGCAGACGGTCTGCCCCAATACCTGTCTCAGGCACACCATAGTTACCTACCAGTGGAAAGGTTGTTACCAGAATCTGTCCTGCATAGCTGGGGTCTGTAAGGCTCTCGGGGTAGCCCATCATGGCTGTGTTGAAAACCACCTCGCCAACAGTATTCACGTCGGCACCGAATGACCAGCCGTTGAATACCGTTCCGTTATCCAATATCAATCTTGCTTCTCTCTTCATATCTTATTTTCGTAGCTTTAAATTCTGTTCAACGTAATTTACAAAAGCCTCGTTCACCAGCTTGTTGCCGCCCGGAGTCGGATACTGACCGGTAAAATACCAGTCACCCTGATGGTCGGGACAGGCTGCATGCAGTCCCTCTATGGTCTGGAAGACAAATTCCACAGGAGCCTGCATTCCCACGGGACGCAGCATCTCTGCCATCTTGCGGTTGATATCGTCCACCGTGAAAGGTTTATACAGGGCGCAGACACAGTTGCGCTGTTCTGCCTTGGGCTTGCGAAGCTCGGCATAGCAGGCTTCGTAGGTATCGTTAACCAACTGCCACAACCCGCGCTCCGTCAGCAAGGCAATGGTAGCACGGAAGGCAATGAACTCCTCCAAGCGTGCCATATCTATACCATAATAGTCGGGATAGCGAATCTGGGGCGAACTGCTGACCATCACAATCTTCTTGGGATGCAGACGGTCCAAAATCTTGAAGATGCTCTCCCTAAGCGTTGTACCGCGGACGATACTGTCGTCAATGATTACAAGATTATCCTCATAAGGTCTCAGCGAACCATAGGTGATATCATAGACGTGCGAGGCAAGATCATTGCGCGAGCCAGCCTCCGTAATGAATGTGCGCAGTTTAATATCCTTCCAAGCTACCTTCTCGCTGCGGACACTGAGTCCCTTGCTGCGCAGGCCTTCCACCATACCGTAGAATGCAACCTCAGCGGTATTGGGGATGAAAGAGAACACCGTATGGTCTGTATCATTATCGACGGCTTTCAGAATGGGCTCTGTAAGCTGCTGACCCAACTGCTTGCGCTCGTGATAGATGTCGCGGTCGGAGCCTCGACTGAAATATATTCGCTCGAAAGAGCAGCGTGCCTGCTGCTTTGCTTCCAGAATAGTCTCCAAATGAGATGTACCATCCTGATGGATAATCAGTGCCTGACCAGCAGGTAATTCCTGAACATCCTCGCAGGTAAGGTCGAAGGTCGTCTGTAGCACAGCACGTTCGCTGGCAACGGCAATCACCTCGTCGTCCTTATAGAAGAATGCAGGACGAATACCCCAGGGGTCGCGCATGGCAAACATCTCGCCGCTGCCCGTCAGGCCGCACATCACATAGCCACCGTCATAATCCTTCATTGTGGTGCGCAGCACGTTACCCATCTGCACATTCTCTTCTATGTAGCGTGTGATATCCGTATCCTTCAGACCCTGCTCCTTGGCTTTCACAAAGCAACGCTCCACCTCGCGGTCCAGACGATGCCCCATCAGTTCCAGGGTGATGTAAGAGTCGCTATAGATACGGGGTGACTGCCCCTGCTGCACCATCTTAGCGAAGATCTCGTCTATATTGGTCATATTAAAGTTGCCGCACAGACAGAGGTTCTTGGCCCTCCAGTTGTTACGACGCAGGAAGGGATGTACATACTGCAAACCGCTCTTGCCCGTTGTAGAATAACGCAAGTGACCCATATATAGCTGAGCTTCCGCCCACTCTGGCGTTACGTGATCAAATATCTCTGTAATGGCATCCTTACCCAGTGCCTTCTCACGCAACATGTATTCTGTTCCTACGGCAGCATTCATATTGACACAGGCAATACCCGCACCTTCCTGGCCACGGTTATGCTGCTTCTCCATCATCAGATAGAGTTTGTTCAGACCATAGGACTTCGTTCCGTATTTTTGATTATAATAGCTTTGAGGCTTCAGCAGTCTTACCAACGCCACGCCGCATTCATGTTTCAGTTGTTCCATATATTATAATAGTGAAGGCTGCGATTAAGCGAGAGCAATGGAAAGCGCGCTTTCCGATTGCCGAGCGTGAGCAGGCTCGACCGCAGGTCAAGAGTGAAGAATTATCATTTTTCCAAGCACGCTTTCACAAAACTCATGAACAAGGGATGTGGATTCAGTACCGTAGAAGAGTACTCGGGATGGAACTGGGTTCCAATGTACCACTTCTTCTCTGGAATCTCAACAATCTCCACCAAGTCGGCAGCGGGATTGATACCTACGCACTGCATGCCATTCTTCTCGTATTCCTTTCTGTAGGCATTATTGAACTCGTAACGATGGCGATGGCGTTCATTAACAAGAAGACCCTCTCCCCGCTCCCCCGTGATGGGGAGGGCTTTTTTCTCCCCTCCATTACGGGAGGGGTTGGGGGTGGGTCTATAGGCCTCTGCCACCCTGCTGCCTTCTTTCAGCTTGCACTCATAGGCTCCTAACCTCATCGTTCCACCCATTTCTGTGATATTCTTCTGTTCTTCCATCAGGTCGATGACATTGTGGGGCGTCTCCGTATCCATCTCACGACTGTTGGCATCCTTGTATCCCAAAACGTTGCGAGCAAACTCGATAACCATCATTTGCATACCCAGACAGATACCAAAGGTTGGAATATCATTGTTACGTGTATATTCTGCAGCAATGATCTTTCCCTCTATACCGCGCTGTCCAAAGCCGGGGCATACCACGATACCCTGCAGACCTTCCAGCTTCTCGGCCACATTCTCCTTGGTAATCTCCTCGCTGTTCACAAAGTGCAACTTAGCTTTCACGTCATTATAGATACCGGCCAGGTTCAGACTCTCGCGGATACTTTTGTAGGCATCCTGCAAATCGTATTTACCAACCAAGCCGACATGAACCTCACGAGTAGCGTTACGCTGCTTGCTCAGGAAGTCACGCCAAGGCTTCATGGCAGGTGTTTCACCTACGGGAATACCAATCTTACGCATGATGGCAGCATCCAAACCCTGATGCTGCATGCTTACAGGCACCTCATAGATACTGGGCATGTCCTCACTCTGTACCACACACTCAAGGTCCACATTACAGAAAGAAGCCACCTTCATGCGCATGCTGTCATCAAGGTGGCGTTCAGTACGGAGGACAAGAATATCGGGCTGGATACCCATCCCCTGCAATTCCTTCACCGAGTGCTGCGTGGGTTTCGTCTTCAATTCGTCAGCCGCCTTCAGGTAGGGAACATAGGTCAGATGCACGCAAACAGCGCTATGACCCAACTGCCAGCGCAACTGTCGGATAGCCTCCATGAAGGGAGCACTCTCAATATCACCAATGGTACCACCCACCTCAGTGATAACGAAGTCAAAAGACTCGCCCTGCTCGTCTTCGCGCAGCATACGGCGCTTAATCTCGTCCGTGATATGAGGCACAACCTGAATGGTCTTACCCAGATAATCACCGTGACGCTCGCGATCTATAACAGTCTTATAGATACGACCTGTGGTGATACTGTTGTTACGCGTGGTACGAATACCCGTAAAACGCTCGTAGTGTCCCAAGTCCAGATCTGTTTCGAAACCATCCTCCGTTACATAGCACTCGCCATGCTCGTAAGGGTTCAGGGTACCCGGATCAATGTTGATGTACGGGTCAAACTTCTGAATAGTGACTTTGTAGCCGCGTGCCTGCAACAGCTTACCTATGCTGGCAGAAATTATGCCCTTGCCAAGTGAAGAGACAACACCGCCTGTAACAAAGATGTAATTGGTTTTCATTATCTTGCCGTGTTATTCATTACAATTTGATTAATTATGGCGCAAAGGTACGTCGTTTTGCTCAATTATCAAATACATTTCAATCAAAAAGATAAATTATTTTGATTAAGATGTCATATTTAACACATTTTACCCCAAATACGGTATAATATATTATAAAGTTGAACCTTCGGAGCACATTTTTGCACATTTTCCGCTGTTTAATCCGTCATGCGTAACCGAGAAGTATTTACTCCCCAGTGAGGGAAAATTTTTTCTCTAACTAAGGAACAAAATTTCTCTAAGCTGGCCGCAAAAAGAAAAAAAATCCCCACCATCGTTCTCGATGGCGGGGGGCACGATATAGCCTCGACGGCAAATCTACCGAAAAAGGGATTATATCAAATCAAAAAAGGACATTGTCAATTAAATCTTAAAGGAAAGCCCGCAGAGTAGATACATCTTTCCACTGTCGGGATTGGCAGTAAGACCAACAAAGACTGGCAGATGATATTTCTCCTTGATAACAAAATCCTTGGTGGCCTTCAGGCCTACATTGGCACAAGCAAAACCTCCAGTACCATACGTGGTGGTAGCCCAGGGAACGATGCCGACAGAGGCTTCCCAGTCAAGCTTGGCCAGCGTAAATGGAGCGATCAACTCCAGATAGCTACTGTAAGCACGATTCAGACTGCCATTCAGTCCATCGTCACCAGCAAAGTTGGTGTACCATGTAGCAGACAGGAAACCAAAGTCGTATCCAACGTAGCCTTCCCAGATATGGGTAGTCTTACCAGACTTATACTGGAAGTAGCTGCCATCAGAGAACCAATAGTCTGTCAAACCTACCGTAAAGCCTTTTGTGCTATAGCTGAGAGTGATATCCAACTCTTTGGTATCCTCGGCACGGGTAATACCCACGCTTCCCCAGGCTGACAGGCTCAAGCCTTTCCATTCAACACCAAGAGTAGGCTGCAACGACACATTGCCCAGATCCTGACCACGCCAGATATATTGGTTAACCAAATCAACACCAAGGTTAGCAGACACTTTATCTTGAGCTCCCGCCATAGTCACACCTGCTACGGAAAGGAGAATAAACAACATCTTTTTCATAACGTATTTTATTTAAATTATTCATTTTTGATTCTTCACTCCCGCCTTTCACGGCGGCAGCAAATTCTTCACTCTTCATTCTTCACTCTTCATTTAATTGTAGCAAGTCTCTCCATGCTCGTAGATATCCAGACCTTCGTCCTCGATACGGGCAGGAACACGCAAGCCGTGAATCTTCTTAATGGCAAAGAAGAGGATGATACCGCAGGCTGCAGCCCAAAGGTCAATCATCAGGATACCAAAGCACTCTGCTCCGAAGAACCCCCAACCATGACCGTACAGAGCACCGTTGCTGGTTGAGAGCAAACCTGTAAGCAATGTACCCAGGATACCGCAAACACCATGAACAGAGCTTGCACCTACAGGGTCGTCGATGTGCAGCACATGATCAATAAACTCGATAGAGAATACCAAAACAGTACCACAGATAAGGCCGATAACAACGGCACCTACGGGTGAAACCAAGTCACAACCAGCGGTAATACCAACAAGACCTGCCAACACACCATTCAAGGTCAGAGAGAAAGAGGGCTTCTTATATTTCAACCAAGTCAGGAACATGGTAGCCACACCACCGGCAGCAGCAGCCAGGTTGGTAGTCAGGAAGACATGACAGATAGCCGTGCGGTTAACTGCGCCAGAAGCAGCCAGCTGAGAACCAGGGTTGAAACCGAACCATCCCATCCACAGGATGAACACACCCAGGGCAGCCAATGTCAGAGAGTGACCGGGAATAGCGCGGCTCTTACCATCCTTGCCATACTTACCACGACGGGCACCCAATGCGATTGCACCAATCAGAGCCAACACACCACCAACGCTGTGAACAATAGCAGAACCAGCAAAGTCGTGGAACACGTCGCCAAAGGTTGTCATCATGAAGCTGTCGGCAGCATCGTTGCAAAGCCAACCGCCACCCCAGGTCCAGTGACCCTCGATGGGATAAATCAGCAGAGAGATAATAGCGCTATAAATAACGTACATAGAGAACTTAGTACGCTCGGCCATAGCACCACTAACGATGGTAGCAGCTGTAGCACAGAAGACAGTCTCGAAAATCAGGAAGCCCTCAACAGGCAGGTCACCCTTGTAGAAAGAGAGGTCGCCCCAGTTGGGCAAACCGATAAAGCCTCCCAGCGCATCGCTTCCGAACATAAGGCCGAAGCCCACGAACCAGAACAGCAAAGAGCCGAACATAAAATCAACAAAGTTCTTGAACAGAATGTTAGCCGTATTCTTACTGCGTGTAAAACCTGCCTCACACAGCGCGAAACCCGGCTGCATAAAGAACACCAGCATGGCAGCCAACAACATCCAAACAGTATCTAGCGATAATGATAAACTATCCATAATGTAGCCCCCCTCTTACCCCCCCCTTTGGGAGGGAAGACCATTATAGGGGCATGGGTCTTTTTGTTTGTTGTTCCTTATACATCTCCTCACCCAAAGGGGGAGGTTGGGAGGGGGCCCTACTTCTTGTCCCTCAAAACTGTATCACCATGCTCACCCGTACGGATGCTCCATGTGTCAATCATTTCGCTCACGAAGATGCGACCGTCGCCTACCTCACCCGTATGTGCCGTTTCTATAATCACCTTAATGGTAGGATCCAGGAACTGGTCACGACAGACAATGGTTATTGCTACACGCTCGATAACATCCGTTGAGTACTGCACGCCACGGTAGATACGTTCCTGTCGACTCTGGCCGATGCCGTGTACGTCGTGATACTCAAACCAATCGATGTCCGAGTTGAGCAATGCTTCCTTCACATCCTCAAACTTTGTCTTTCGGATAATTGCTTCAATCTTTTTCATACCTTAATGTTTAAATAATGAGCGTCCTATTGTCACATTGCAATGATTTCGATGCAAAGGTATATCTTTTTGTTTATTTATTAATCATTTTACTTGCTTTTTGTTTAGCGTATATTTGCTTTTGTTGACATAAATCAATTAAATAAGAAAAAGACTAAACATTTTGCAACCAAAGCTACATTATTATATATAAAAGGACGCAACAAACAAAGGCCCCCACAAAGAGGGCCCTAAATATAGAATAAGTTTACAAGAAAACTTTCAATAATAAATATCCGGACCCATCAGAAAGAATGGATTCGGATCACTCAACGCCTATATCAGCATTCTGGTACGTTTACGGTATTCGTCATAACCGGGCTTGTTCTTCCGCTGCCGACGTTCCATCATAGGGATACTAACAAACAGAAAGAGGGAGCTCATAGCCAAAGGGCACACAACACGCCAATCAAAGTTCCCCTTCGAAGCAAACATCACCCAGACGCCCCACCACATCAGCATCTCGCCAAAATAATTGGGATGCCTACCCTTCCGCCACAAGCCAACGTTACAATATTGGCCGGGATGGGCATCACGGAAACGATGTATCTGCGTGTCAGCAACCAGCTGGATAGTGGCAGCCGTAACGCTCATCGCAAAACCAAGCCACAGCACGATACCATTTGTCCCACTACCATCAAACAACTCCCAACCAGGCATCATGGCAAAGAAAACCAAAACCGTAGGCATCATATTCAAGCCAAGGAAATTCGTTAAATGGAAAAGCGCAGGGGATTGCGACTCACGATAGCGAGTATAGCGCCAATCCTCATGTCCCATCCCACGAAAGGTATATGCCCAGTTACCCGTCAGGCGACCCCCCCCAATACCACACAGCCACCAGCAGCAACACCACAGACAGGGTAAACACGTTCTTATACATAGCCCAAGCCGTGAACATCAGGGGCGGAGCCACACTCCAGTACGGATCATATACCGACACATTCCTAAAAAGCAAACCAAAGCCCCACACAACGATGGTTGCCACGACATCAGCCACAAACAAAGCCAACAGTTCCTGCACCGCCGTACGGAGACCCACAAAAACAAAGCATCCCACCATTGCCGCCAACAAGTAAACAATGGCTATAATCACAAAGCTAAATCTTCTGGAAAAATCAATCTTCATTAGTTCGACTTCTTTTGATTGCAAAGGTACACAATAAAGTTGTTATTTCCGCCAAAATCGAGCAAAAGTTGAAGGGTTTTCTTGCTCTATGTCAATAAAATCAAACAAATTGCTTCCAAAAAGAAGAAGAATATTTGCACAAAATTACAAATTGCACTACCTTTGCCACGGTTTTGTTACGGATAGAAAGCGCAACATCAAAAACTAAATCAAAATGTCAGAAATGATACACTTTACAAAGATGCACGGAGCAGGCAACGACTACATCTACGTTGACACTACCTTATATAATATAAAGGACCCTGCCGCAGCTGCCATCGCATGGAGCGACCGCCACAAAGGCATTGGTTCAGACGGATTAGTGCTGATTGGTCGCAGTCCCCTTCCCGAGGCAGACTTTACCATGCGCATCTTTAATGCCGACGGTTCAGAGGCTATGATGTGCGGTAACGCCAGTCGCTGCATCGGGAAATATCTTTATGAAAAGGAACTGACAGACAAAACCGAAATAAGACTACTTACCCTCTCAGGAGTCAAAATCCTCAAGCTCAACGTACAAGACGGCAAGGTAGAATCCGTAACCGTCGATATGGGCGAACCTGTCTTCGAGAACGAAAGACAGTTTAACCCCGTATATGCTCCCCTTGCCATCTGGAAAGAGGTCGAGGGCGAAGCTTTTGTGTCTATGGGCAATCCCCATTACGTCATCTTCACGGACAAGGTGGATATGGTGGAGAGCAAAGGTAAGAAATTGGAATATCATGCCGCTTTTCCCGAACGTTGCAACATCGAATTTGCCGAAATGCGTCCTAACGGTATTCGAGTGCGCGTTTGGGAACGCGGCAGCGGAATAACCCAGGCCTGCGGAACGGGTGCCTGTGCTACGGCTGTAGCAGCTTGCAAAACAGGACGAGCAGGACGAAAGAACCGCATCATCATGGATGGCGGTGAATTAGAGATTGAATGGAACGAAGCCGACAATCATGTATATATGACAGGACCGGCAGAGTTCGTGTTTGAGGGAGAAATAGAGATCCCTCAGAATAATCAGGAATAGAGATGAAAATAAACGACCATTATCTTAACTTGTCGAGCAACTATTTGTTCGCAGATATTGCCAAGAAGGTGCAGGCCTTCAAGGCAGAAAACCCCAAGGCGGATGTAATAAGCCTTGGCATTGGCGACGTTACCCAACCACTCTGCCCGGCTGTTGTGAAAGCTTTGCACAAGGCAGCAGACGAAATGGCAGCAGGAGCCACCTTCCGCGGCTATGGACCCGAGAGGGGTTATGATTTCCTGCGCAACGCCATTGTCGAAAACGATTACCGTGCTCGCGGCATTGACATCGATGCCGACGAAGTGTTTGTGAGCGACGGTGCGAAAAGCGATACGGGCAATTTCCAGGAACTACTGGCAGAGGATTGTGTAGTAGCCGTCACCGACCCCGTCTATCCCGTTTATGTGGATTCTAACGTAATGGCTGGTCGTCGAATCGTAAAGTTGCCCTGCACAGCAGAGAATGGTTTTGTACCAGAATTGCCAACAGAGCATGTGGACGTTATCTATCTGTGCTACCCCAACAACCCCACGGGCACAACACTCACAAAAGCACAGTTGAAGAAATGGGTGGACTATGCACTTCATAACGACTCATTAATCTTCTACGATGCTGCTTACGAGGCTTTTATCCAAAGCCAAGACGTACCACATAGCATCTACGAGATAGAGGGTGCCCGTCAGTGTGCTGTAGAGTTTCACAGTTTTTCAAAGACTGCAGGCTTTACAGGAATCCGTTGTGGTTACACCATTGTTCCCAAGACATTGCCTGTGCCACTAAATCAACTATGGAGCCGCCGCCAGTGCACCAAGTTCAACGGCACCAGCTACATCAGCCAGCGTGCTGCCGAGGCTATCTATACCCCCGAAGGCAAGCAACAGATACGTGCCACCATCGACTACTACATGCAGAATGCCCGTCTGATGCGCGAGGCGCTGACCAACATGGGCTTCACCGTTTATGGTGGCACCGACGCACCCTACATCTGGGTAAAGACACCAAAAGGGATGACATCCTGGGAATTCTTCGACTGGGTGCTTCACTCTGCCCATGTTGTCTGCACTCCCGGCGCAGGCTTTGGTCCCAGCGGAGAAGGTTACGTCAGACTGACCGCTTTCGGTACACACGGGAATACAGAAAAGGCGCTTCGTCGCATAGACAATAAATTGTAAATCGTAAATTATCAAATAATAAATGAAAAGGGGATTATACAATGAAGCTTACGAACATGACGCTTGCGGCGTGGGAATGGTAGTAAACATCCACGGCGGAAAGAGTCATGAATTAGTGGACAATGCATTGAAGGTGCTGGAGAACATGGAGCACCGCGGTGCCGAGACACGCGACAAGACTGGCGATGGTGCAGGCATCATGGTTCAGATTCCACACGAGTTTATTCTGTTACAGGGCATACCCGTACCCGAAAAGGGTCGCTACGGAACAGGATTGGTATTCTTTCCCAAGGACGAGAAGGCACAGCAAGAGATCTTGGCCGTAATGATCGAGGAGATCGAACGCGAGGGTTTGCAGTTGATGCACATGCGTTCCGTTCCCACATGCCCCGAAGCATTGGGAGCAGCTGCCCGCGAGGTAGAGCCCGAAATCAAACAAATATTTATCACAAGGCTCTCCCCCACCCCCTCTCCCATGGGCGAGGGGAGCGACTTTCACCAGAACGAGGATATTTCGCTCAATCACAAGCTGTATATAATAAGGAAAAAGATTGAGAATAGAGTAGCAGCTATGGCTAATTCTCCCCTCGCCCATGGGAGAGGGGGCGGAGGAGAGGCTTTCGACTCTTTCTACATCTGCTCACTTTCCAACAAGAACATTATATATAAAGGTATGCTGACGAGCGGTCAGCTCAGACGCTATTTCACCGACCTCTCCAATCCCTACTTTACCAGCGGATTGGCCCTGGTACATTCACGTTTCTCAACCAACACCTTCCCCAAGTGGAAACTGGCCCAGCCTTTCCGCCTGTTGGCCCACAATGGTGAGATCAACACCATCCGTGGTAATCGCGGTTGGATGAAGGCACGCGAAAGTGTACTGAGCAGCGAGGCTTTAGGAGACATCAAGGACCTCCGTCCCATTGTTCAGGAAGGTATGAGCGACTCTGCCAGCCTCGACAACGTATTCGAGTTCCTGATGATGAGCGGACTCTCATTACCTCAGGCAATGGCCATCCTGGTTCCCGAGAGCTTCAACGATAAGAATCCTATCAGCGAGGACCTGAAGGCCTTCTACGAATATCACTCCATCCTGATGGAGCCTTGGGACGGCCCTGCCGCTCTGCTGTTCTCCGACGGACGCTATGCAGGTGGTATGTTGGACAGAAACGGTCTTCGTCCCAGTCGTTACACCATCACCAAGAGCGGTATGATTGTGGTAGCCTCCGAGGTTGGTGTAATGGACTTCGAGCCCGGAGATGTAGTCAGCAAGGGACGTTTACAGCCCGGTAAGATTCTGCTCATAGATACTCAGGAAGGCAAGATATACTACGATGGCGAGATTAAGGAAAAACTGGCCAAGGCTCACCCTTATCGCGAATGGCTGAGCACCAACCGTATCCAGTTGGAGAAACTAAAGAGTGGTCGTCACGTAGAGAACTCCGTAGAGAACTTCGAGCGCAAACTGATTACCTTCGGCTTCGGTCAGGAGGATATAGATAAGACCGTAATCCCCATGGCAACAGCTGGCCAGGAGCCTGTGGCTGCAATGGGTAACGACACACCGTTGGCTGTTATTAGCGACCGCCCACAGATATTCTTCAACTATTTCCGTCAGCAGTTTGCACAGGTAACCAACCCTGCCATCGACCCCATCCGAGAGGAACTGGTGATGAGTCTGACAGAGTACATCGGTGCAGTAGGAACCAACATCCTGACCCCTGATGCCAGCAACTGCAAGATGGTTCGCCTTCCACAGCCCGTGCTGACGAATACACAGTTGGATATATTATGCAATATCCGCTATAAGGGTTTCAATACAAAGAAACTGCCCATGCTGTTCGACATAAAGAAGGGCGAGAGCGGTCTTCGTCAGGCTATCGACGACCTTTGCAAAGAGGCAGAAGCCAGTGTGGACGAAGGCGTAAACTACATCATCCTCTCTGATAGAGACATCGACAGCAAACAGGCAGCTATCCCCTCGCTGTTGGCCGTTTCTGCCGTTCACCATTACCTTATTGGTGTAGGCAAGCGTGTACAGACTGCCCTTATCGTAGAAAGTGGCGAGATACGCGAGGTTATGCACGCAGCCCTTCTTCTGGGTTACGGTGCCAGCGCTATCTGTCCTTACATGACCTTTGCCGTATTGGACGACCTGGTTAAGAAGCACAAGATTCAGGAGGATTATGCAACGGCCGAGGCTCATTATATCAAGGCTGTCGACAAAGGCCTGAAGAAGATTATGAGCAAGATGGGTATCAGCACCATCCGCAGTTATCGCGGCGCCAAGATATTCGAGAGCATCGGACTGAGCGAAGACCTGTTGAAACGTTACTTCGGCACAGAGATGAGCACCATTGGCGGTATTGGCCTGAAGGAGATCGCCCGCGACGCTATCCGTCTGCACGACGAGGCATTCAAGCCTGCAGAAATCAACGAGTTCCTTCCCAACAATGGTCAGTTTGCATGGCGTAAGGACGGTATCAAGCATGCTTGGAACCCAGAGACAATTGCCAATCTGCAGTTGGCCACTCGTTTGGGCAGCTACAAGAAATATAAGGAATGGGAAAAGATGGTCGACGAGAAGGAATCACCCATCTTCATTCGCGACTTCTTCGGCTTCAAGAAAGCCGCTAAGCCCACACCTATTGAAGAGGTTGAGCCTGTTGAAAGCATCGTTAAGCATTTCGTCACCGGCGCTATGTCATTCGGTGCATTGAGTATCGAGGCTCATGAGGCTTTGGCACTGGCCATGAACAAGTTGGGTGCACGCAGTAACACTGGTGAGGGTGGCGAGGACAATGCCCGCTATCACACAGAGGTAGATGGTGTAAGCCTCAGTTCGAAGACCAAGCAGATAGCATCAGGACGCTTTGGCGTGACAGCCGAGTACCTGGTAAATGCCGAGGAGATACAGATCAAGGTGGCTCAGGGTGCAAAACCCGGTGAAGGCGGTCAGTTGCCCGGCTTCAAAGTAAACGATATCATCGCCAAGACACGTAACGCCATCCCCGGAATCTCATTAATCTCACCTCCACCTCATCACGACATCTACAGTATCGAGGATTTGGCACAGCTTATCTTCGACCTGAAGAATATCAATCCCGCAGCAGCCGTCAGCGTGAAACTGGTAGCCGAGAGCGGTGTAGGAACCATCGCCGCCGGTGTAGCCAAGGCTAAGGCCGATCTGATTGTCATCTCTGGTGCTGAGGGTGGTACAGGTGCCAGCCCCGCCAGCAGTATGCGCTTTGCCGGTATCTCTCCCGAGATTGGTCTGGCCGAGACACAACAGACATTGGTGATGAACGGACTGCGTAATCAGGTTCGCCTGCAGACCGACGGTCAGCTGAAGACCGCCAAGGATGTCATCATCATGGCCATGCTGGGAGCGGACGAGTTCTCATTCGGAACGCTGCCCCTGATCGTATTGGGCTGCGTCATGATGCGTAAGTGTAACACCAACACCTGCCCCGTGGGTGTAGCTACACAGGACGAACGCCTTAGAGCCCGTTTCATGGGACGTGCCGAATATGTTGTAAACTTCTTCACCTTCCTGTCAGAACAGGTTAGGGAATACTTGTCAGAAATTGGTGTTCACAGCCTCAAGGAGATCATTGGACACACCGAATTGATCATTCGAAATGAAGAATTAAAAGTGAAGAGTGAAGAATCTTCCGCTGCGCAGAAGTGGGCAACCATCGATTTTGGCCGTCTGCTGTACAAGCCCGAAACAGACAAAGCCCTGTACTGGGACCGTGGTGCATACACCAAAGTAACAGGCGTGAAGGACGAGGAGATAATCGCTGCTTCTCAGAAGGCAATAGATAATCAGGAGGAAGTCACTCTGGACTTCGCCATCAAGAACACAGACCGTGCAGCCTGCACCATGCTCTCAGGCGCTATTGCCAGCAAGTACGGCGAAGCAGGTTTGCCCGACAACACCATCAACATCAAGTTCAAAGGTTCTGCCGGACAGTCGTTTGGTGCCTTTGCCGTTCGCGGTCTGAACCTGCGTCTGGAAGGCGAAACCAACGATTACTTCGGAAAGGGTCTTTCCGGCGGTCGAATCAGTATTCTGCCTCCCGCAAGAAGAGACGCCAACTTCCATGCCGAGGACAACATCATTGCCGGTAACACAGGTTTATACGGAGCCACCAGCGGCGAACTGTATGTAAACGGTCGTGTAGGTGAGCGTTTTGCTGTACGAAACTCTGGCGCCATCGCTGTTGTAGAGGGTGCAGGCGATCATTGTTGCGAGTACATGACAGGCGGTCGTGTGGTTGTACTGGGTAAGACTGGACGTAACTTTGCCGCTGGTATGAGTGGTGGTGTAGCATACGTTTATGACCCCGACCACACCTTCGACTACTTCTGTAACATGGATATGGTAGAGATCAATCTGGTGGAGGAAGCTTCACACCGCAAGGAACTGCTGGAACTTATCCGTCAGCACTATCTGCACACAGGCTCTGCATTAGCCGGACGCATGCTGGACGACTGGAATCGTCACGTCGAGGACTTCATCCAGGTTGTCCCCATCGAATACAAGCGCGTTCTGCAGGAAGAGCAGATGGCCCGCCTGCACGAGAAGATCGCAGATATCCAGAGAGACTATTAATGTTCAATGATCAATGTTCAATAGATAAAAATGGGAAATCCAAAAGCATTTCTGACAGTGCCTCGTAAAGAGGCCGGATACCGCCCCGTTCACGATCGTATCCATGACTTTGGCGAGGTGGAACAGACATTAAATACAAAAGACAGACAGGAACAGGCCTCACGTTGTATGGATTGCGGCGTACCTTTCTGCCATTGGGCTTGTCCATTGGGCAATAAGGACCCAGAATGGAATGACGCCCTCTATCACGGAGAGTGGGAAAACGCATATAAACTGCTGAAGAAGACCAATCCCTTCCCCGAGTTCACAGGACGCATCTGTCCTGCGCTGTGCGAGAAAGCCTGTATCTTGTATCACACTACTGGCGAAGCCGTTACCAACCGCGAGAACGAGGCTGCTATTGCCGAGCGTGCTTTCCTGGAAGGTTATGTAACCATTGAGAAGCCCGTGCGCAACGGGAAAAAGGTTGCCGTTATTGGAGCTGGTCCTGCAGGACTGGCTGCTGCCAACGAGCTGAACCTGATGGGATACAGCGTTACAGTATTTGAGAAGAACGAAGCTGCCGGCGGACTCCTCCGCTATGGCATCCCCAACTTCAAGCTTAACAAAACCGTCATCGACCGTCGCATCAGCGTCATGGAACAGGAAGGGGTAGAGTTCCGTTATAATGAAGAATTAATAATGAAGAATGAAGAATCGTCTGTAGATGGTACGGCGGTAGCCAACTCTTCACTCTTCACTCTTCACTCTTCACTTAAAGATTACGATGCCATCGTAATTGCCACCGGTACACCCACAGCTCGCGACCTCAAGGCTCCTGGCCGCGAACTGAAGGGCGTGCATCTGGCCCTCGAACTGCTCTCGCAGCAGAACCGTGTGCTGGCCGGCATGACATTCTCTGACGAGGAGCGCATCACCGCCAAGGGCAAGGACGTTCTTGTTATCGGTGGTGGCGACACGGGCTCTGACTGTATCGGAACAGCCCATCGCCAGGGATGTAAGAGCGTCACTCAGATCGAGATTATGCCCAAACCACCCGTAGGCCACAACCCCAACACTCCTTGGCCCAACTGGCCCGTCATCCTGAAGACCACCAGCAGCCACGAGGAGGGTTGTACCCGTCGTTGGAACATTAACACCCTGGAGTTCATCGGTAAGAACGGAAAGGTTACTGGCGTAAAGGTTCAGCCAATTGACTGGAAGCCCAATCCAGAAGGCGGCCGTCCCATCATGGTGGAAGCTGGTGAGCCTGAAATCATCAAGGCTGAACTCGTCCTGCTTGCTATGGGATTCCTGAAGCCTGAGCATCCCGAGTATCCCGCCAATGTCTTCGTTTGCGGTGATGCTGCCAACGGTGCCAGCCTGGTTGTCCGTGCCATAGCCAGCGGAAAGCAGACGGCAGAGAAAGTCAATGCTTTCCTGAAAAAATAAAGACCCGACCCCCGCTCCAGGGGGGAGGGCTTAATTTTGAAATTTTAATTTATAAATTTTGAATTGAACACCCCTCCTAACGTCCCGCGATGCGGAAAGTTAGGAGGGGGTGTTTTGTTGAAACTTAGCTGGTGTCATGCCAGTATATTCGCGGAAAGTGCGGTGGAAATACTCGCGGCTGCTGAAGCCACAGTAGTTGGCAACGGTCTCTGTGGACCATTCCGGGTGTTCCTTCAGCACACGTTTCGCATCTTCTATGCGAAGCGGTGTTACCAAACCAGCCAAATTCTTGTATTCCGATTGCCTGAGCCACTCCTGTAGCTGTCTGCGTGTCACCTTCATCTGTTTCGACACCACGCTTAGCGTCAGGTTGTGCTCACGGTAGTACCCGTTGGAAATCCAGTTTTCAAGTGAAGAGTGAAGAGCGAAGAGTGAAGACCCAACTTGTGCAGGTGTGGCGGTAGCAAATTCTTCATTCTTCACTCTTAATTCTACATTCGACTCTGCTTCCTCTACCCTTACAATATTCTCACTTACGCCATAGGTGTACAGACTGATGGTGCTGTAGGCAATAGAGAAGAAATAGGTAATAGAGAATACCACCAAAAGTTTGCCTTCCAAGAAGATGACCAGCGGCACGAAGAAGGCCAGCACGGCCATTGTACGCATACTCCATCCCATCCATCCGAAAAGGTCGTGGCGCTCACGGTCGAAATACTCATCCACCGCCAGCTCCAGCTTTTTGTATGCCTTGAATTGCATAATAAAGATGTAGGTCTGCATCACCACGTAAAGCAATGCTCCTACGTATTCAGCCATTCGCAGGACTGGCGACCCTTGCCGGAAAGGTATGCCGTCCAGCAATATAGTACCTAATAATAATAAAATTGTGGATGCGCAGGCACCGCACACCAATCTCCATTCCTTCCTTCGGACAATGCCATGCCGCTGCACAAAAAGTATAGACATACTGCAAAGCAGCGAGGCAGGTGTGAAAAACAGCAGATTGCAGAACACGGCTTGTGTCACCCCCATCTGCCGGAACCCGAAGATATATTGCAACAGAAACTGGATGGCTATCAGTCCCGTACCGACTGCCATCAGCCAACGTGCCTTGGTAAAACTGTTTCTGCGTTTAGAACGATTAGGGATACCTAACATCAGCATCACCGACAACATCAACATTGTCAGCACACCACTTATCTGCATCTCACCAATCGAAATCATGCGGCGAAATTACGAAGAAATGTTTGAACGAACAAAGAAACTGTGAAAAAAACCGTATTTTTTCACACCTACCTCCTGTTTTTTCACACCAAGTACAGTTTTTTCACACTCACACATGCGCATATTCTTTATATTTGCGTACCGAAATAAGCAAAAGCAAAATATGAACAACACCTATCAAGACTTTCTATCGCAGCCCCTATGGTTCACCATCCCTATGGTGCTAATTTACTTGGGACTTATTGCTTTTATCATCTATTTTGTGTGGAAAAACAAGAAACAATAGGCCCACCCCCTTCGGGACCCTCCGTCGCAAATGGGAATTCGCTCCCCTTTGTGGGGCCGTAGCCACATTCAGTGGCTGCTCTAAAGACCCCAGTCGCCCTCGCCGTGAGGGAGGGGAACTTGAAAGAAAAAAATGAGTAATAACAATTAAATAAAATCCTGTCCCTAGTCCCCTCCCTCGGGAGGGCTGGGGAGGGGTCTGAATTATGAGTAAAAAGATTAACCAAGTCCTCGCGTTTGTGCTGACGATAGCGGCACTGTTGACGGGGCAGACGGCATGGGCCGACACAACGTGGTCTGTCGAGAATAACACAGGCAGCACGTTCCGTATCAAACGTAGCACTTCCGGTACCACCGAGACAGTGAAGTATCGCACCGTGAACCTGAGTGCCTATGCTGGGCAGCACTACACCGCCAAGAGCGGTGAAGTCACTTTTGGGCCCACTGACACCTACATAGATGTCACCGTCACGGAGAGGACTCCCGCAGCGGACGCCTACGCTTACAAATACCAGACGGGCACCAAACGCAAGTACCGCTTTGATGTCACCGACCTGGGCGGCTTCCACCTGGCTCAATGTGACCGGGAAATCACTACCGGCACCAGCTTCAGCGGCAGCTATGTGAACAAGAGCGTCACCGATCTGGTGTATTTCCAGAGCGGTAGCGTCAAGTCTGGCAGCGGCAATAAGTATCTCGATGTGGCTCACAGCGGCACCGACGGAACCGAGAAGAAAATTGATGACGGTTATGACTATAACAACAATACCCTCTGTACTGTCAGCACCGATAATCTTTACGGTAGCAACAACAGCAGCCTGCGCACCTGGCTCAACAGTCTTAGTTACAAGATGTACGCCACCGTTTATTTCCAGCAGCGCGAGGTGGACGACGGCTATCAGTACATCCAGATCCTGGCCGACAATGCTTCCACCTACGACGGCAAGGATGGTGATGGAAAGATTGACAACGGCCCCACGACATCGCTCTACAAGGCCGCCTTTATTCTCACCAAGAACGAGAACGTCTGCACAAGTTGGAAGTACCAGGCCTTCCCCCACAAAACCGACGACCACACCAGTTCAACGGAGTTCGACTACAGCGATAGCTACCTCTACGCCCAGGCCTTTAAGAGTAGCAGCTACCGCGCCACCACCAGCGGTTCTCTGGTACTCGCTCCCACTGTAAACGACATCAATGTGCGCTTTGATGCCAACGGAAGCGGCGATGACACCTGGTATCTGAAGAACCTGAAGGTCCGCATGGCTCTGGTGGATACCAGCGCTCCCACCATACTCTCCAACAGCATAACCGTAGCTCCCGGCCGTTACTCCAAGGGAAACACCGTATATGTCTCTGTGGCATTTAACGAGATAGTAACTGTGACGGGCACACCGAAGCTTACCACTACATCCAATAACCACTGGGGCGACCTCAGCTATGTAGCTGGCAGCGGCAGCAACGTGCTGACCTTCAGCACCACGATTCCAGCCAATGCCACCGGCAGCCTTAATATCACCGGACTCACTGGCACTGTCGAAGACCTGGCAGGCAACAGCTTCACAGGAAGCAGCGTCACAGCCACCAATCTTTGCTTCGTGGATGCCAACTACACCTACACTATCACTTACAACCTGGACGAAGGCAGCGTGGCTACGGCGAATCCCACCAGCTACACCTACGAGACAGACGCCATTACACTGACCAACCCCACCAGATTCGGCTACTACTTCAACGGCTGGACGGGCAGCAACGGCAATACGCCGCAGACTACCGTCACCATCGCCAACCACAGCCACGGCAATAAGAGCTACACCGCCAACTGGATAAAGGCGTGGACCGGCAGCGGTACGCAGGGCGATCCCTACACCATCACCAGCTGGCAGGGCTTGGATCTGCTGGCGCAGTACGTGAACAGCGGCAACGACTGCTACGGCGTCTATTTCCAGCTGGGAGGCCCTATTGAATACTCTTACACCAACACATGGAACGTGGCCAGCGAAGAGAACAATTACACCGTCATCGGCACCAACGACACCCCCTTCCAGGGCACCTTCGACGGCAATAATAATACTGTCAGCGGCATCCGCATCTATAAAGGCGGATCCAGCATGGACAACTACTACCAGGGCCTCTTCGGTACAGTCAGGAGCGGCGGCAAGGTAAAGCGCGTCAACCTCGCCGATACCCGAATCACTGGATATAACGATGTCGGCGGTATTGCGGGCCACGTTCTTACTGGAGCCACCATCGAGGACTGCACCGTAGCCGCCGACGTCTGCATCCACGCTGTACAGAGCACCGCCAACTACCACGGCGGCATCGTGGGCTTTAGCCAAAGCCCCATCAGCCGCTGCATCAGCCGCGCCACCCTCACCGTAGCAGACGCGTCCTACTGCAAGGACTTCGGCGGCATTGCGGGGTACAATAGCAATAACATCACCGACTGCATAGCCGATGGCGTTGTCATCCCCGACGTCAAAGGACGCGGCGCCATCGTCGGCTACTATATCGGCACCCTCACCCGCAACTACTACCGCGGCTGCACCGTGGCGGGCGTGGCGAATGCCACCGGCGCAGGCAAGGGCAATAGCGACACC
>ODAJ011922422.1_pt1 | contig 21211 bp, 19 predicted proteins | sample 1539241 | NCBI WGS metagenome assembly ODAJ01 (sample SAMN02144231, study PRJEB22623) | gut metagenome | biome: sheep rumen | host: Ovis aries | place: New Zealand | reverse complement strand
GCACGAAACCCAACTTTTTTGACAAGAAGTAGAGCGACTTAGAGACAAACCGTATGAGCAATCTAGTGACAGCTCATGAAATCAGTAACACCTTATGATCAGCTGGTACAGACCTTAAAATTAAACTTATGCACATAAAAAGAGCAAGAGAGACGAATCTCTCTTGCTCTTTTTAAGCAGCCTTGCATTTATGCAAGTCTGTATTTATTTTGTACTGGTCATTCTTATGCTTTCAGACTTTCCGTAACACTTCTATGCTTGCAGGGTCTTCATTACTTCCCTGGCGAACTTTTCCGGCTGGTCGGATGGCAGCATGTGGCTGCTTTTTTCAAAAGGAACAGCCCGGAAACTGCTGTGAATATGGTCCTTATACCAATCGGCCAGGTCCTCGGAAAAGAGGGTTCCCGGTTTGGCATAGAAGTAGGTCACCGGCACCGAAATCTGATCGATGCAGGGCCTGAAATCTTTCTCCTTCATAGACCTGGAGAGGGATCTCAATACTCCCTCATCACACTTGGCCAGGTTCTCCTTGAGGGATGGTCTCAGCAGCAGGCTAGGTACAAAGACCAGTTTGGGAATGGCGGCCCTGGCAAATTCTTTATAGAGCTGATAGAAGTCTTTCCCTGCTTCCTCATCCATATGCTCTTTGTTATACTCTCCCTTGTAGAGGCCCAGCTTCCAAGTATCATCGTTCATCTGTCTGGGCGTCATATCGCAGAGGATAATCTGACGGAGCTTGCCGCAGCCATAGATTCCTGTGTAGTCCATAACTACTCCGGCTCCCATGGACCAACCCAGCAAGGTGATATTCTCAAGACCCAGGCCTGTAATCAATTCATTAAGATCACTGGCCAGGGTATCCATGGTCACAGGCAGGCTGTTGGCATCCTTACTTCTGCCGTGGCCCCTGTGGTCATAGATGATTACTCTTGCTGCCTCGCTAAGTTCCGGAACAAGGGACTCAAAGACTTCGTGGGTACTGGTCCAGCCATGAAGCATGACCAGGGTCTGGTCTCCGGACCCGGTGTCTTCATAATATAGTCTCTCCCCGTTTTTCAGTGTAAAGAAACTCATGCCTCTTCTTCTTCCTTCTCGCCAAAACGCTCCTTATACTCATCGAGAGCGGTCGCTGTCTCAAGAATGGTCAGCTCAACATCAGAAAGAAGGAAATTGATACTGTCATAAAGGTCTGCCAGATGGATGATGTGCTTGTCAATATATTTCTCCATCTTCTTCTTGTCATGGGCATCCTTCAGGTCCTCAACCATGGCCTCCAGGGTCATCTGGGCTTTCAGAATCTGACTTGACAGATGATTCTTGCCTTCTTCTCCAGCCAGGCGGATATTCTCCTGAACCGCAACCATGTCACCCTTGGCATCCTTAATCTTATCCTGTAACACTTCCTGACCCAGCTCGCCGGCAGCCTTGGCATCTCCGCAGACTTCAACAGCCCTCTGGCTCAGCTTATTAAGATCCTCACTAAGCTTATTTAATCTCTCTTCAAATCTATCAGCCATAATGAAACCCCCTGTTTATCCTATAAGTTTATTTAACAACTAATCATGCTATAACTGGCTTTTAATACAAGCAGTAATCCTATAAATTATTAAGCTTATCCTTGAGAGCCTGGAAGTCAGCGGAAATCTTAGCTCTCTTTTCTTCCACTTCCTTCTTAAACTCTTCTTTCCTGGACTGGCGAAGCTCTCTTCTTGCCTGGCGGGCCAGCTCCTTCTCCACATTCACTGCCTCATCCAGCTCCTGGGCTACTACTGCGGCGTCAAAACGCATGATCTCCGTCTTATACTTACTGAGCTGGTCATCCAGATAAGCCTCATCATCTTCATCTACAAGAGCAATAAGGGCAACTTCTCCGTCCAGCAACTTGCCAGCTACCGTCTCCATCAATGCCTCATCATTAATGGCATCGTCAGCATCGAGGATACTGCCGGCCAGCATACCGTAGGATCCCATAAGGAGGACGCCAACAGGGCCGCCAAGAACGCCCAGCAGGCTGCCTAAAAGGCCACCGATCAGCATATCATCTGTGGTGTCCATGCCGGATTCAAATCTGTCACAGATCTCAATATCCTTGTCTTTACATTTCACCAGAACCATCTGCATAATAGAAGCCTTGTCTGTCACGGGCTCCTGACGAAGCTGGGTAATAGCCTGGAATCCTTCACTCTCATTTTCAAAAATAGCGGCAATAATATTTTGCATGATACCTTTTCCTCCTGATTTTCATTAGTTTGTCCGGCCCTTTGCGGCCGGTCTATATAATTTTCTTGTTTAATACATAGCAAATATATCATAATAAATATCACAGCACAATCACACAGTAAGGATTTTAAACATTTTAATGATCCTTTATTCCAGTAAGAAATCCGAACTCCAGACCTGACGACAAGCCGGGTCATCTGCTTCTGGCAAGGGAAGTTGATTATCTGGCCTGGCAGCGGAAGTTGGTTTTCTGCCCTGGGGGGTGGAAGTTGATTATCTGCCCTGGCGGCGGAGCCTGATCTCCCGGGCCCGGTCCATAACCTTCAGGGCCCAGTCCCTGTCCCTTGTATGAAGCTGGTAGACATTGAAACCATATTTCCTTCCATAGGAAGCCACCAGGGCTTCATCATCCACATGAAGGGAAATGTAATAATGGCAGGGAAGCTTGCTGGGTTTGATCTCCTTGTGGCCGGCCTGGACTTCCCTCTGGTGCCTCTGGGCATTTACTACGCCATCCAGGGACAGACCATACAGGCGAAACAAGGTTCTGATATATCTTTCACTGCGAAAGGAAGAAGTATAGATCCAGACCTCAAAGCCCTGCAACTGGAGGTCTTTAATCAGATATCTGGTTCCCCGTCGGAGACGGTCGGGAAATATATGGTTGAGGGGAAAGGGCAGAGGAGGCTCTGTCTCACAGTCTGCAGGAGATACAAAGAGTACCTCATCCAGATCAAATGAAACCCTCATCTTCATAGTCTTTTCCCGGTCTTTCTTGCTCATAATTCCACCTCAGCGGCCACCCTGCCTTTCTTTCTTGCCCATAGTCCTATTTCAGCAGTCAGTTTGCTGCTCTTTCTTGCCCATAGTCCAACTTCAGCGGCCAGCCTGCCATTCTTTCTTGCCCATAGTCCAACTTCAGCGGCCAGCCTGCTGCTTTTTCTTTGCCCATAGTCCCACCTCAGCAGTCAACCTGCCCTTTTTGTAAATACTCTATGATCACCTTATATACGTTACTGGCCCAGCTGTTTTTCCCGGCTACTTCAAATATTTCATAGTTTTTATCCCTTCTGTTAACTATGAACACAGCTTGATTATCCACATGGCCTATCAGCTTGTATTTCTTCCGGAAACTTGTCTTCAAGGTCTCCGATGTCTTCTTTTTGTCGAATCCATTGACGAAATGGCAGTCTTTGATCTTGTAAAGCTGGAAAAGGCTTTTCAGATAAAAGTCCGAATAGCCGCCGCCCGTATAGACCCAGATATCAAAGCCCAGCTTGCTGAGCTTGTTAATGAGGGCCGGGGCATTCTTTCTCAAGGGCCTTGGAAATACTTTATTCAAGGGGTAGGGAAGAGCTTTGTCTTCCCCATATCTGGTATTGGAACAGATCAGCACCTCGTCCAGGTCAAAGGAGACACACATATCCTGGTCAGACCTGCAGAGGGCATCCAGGATCTCCTCAGGCTGGGTCTGGTTGATGATCCTGACCGGTAGTTTTTTAAGGTTCAACATCCTGGCCGCTAGCCAGCGGTGGTGGCCATTGAGAATCATATAGCCTCCGGTGGACATTTTCTCGACCAAAAGAGGCTCCATATTTACCTGGCCCGAGTATTGAAGGTCCTTTAATATAGACTCCCTGTAGCGACTGACAATCTCCTCGTTGTATCCGATGTCCGGATTAGAGAATTCATCATCCGGGTTGGCATGGAGCTTGTAAAGGGGCAGGCTGCGGACGGACAGCCTCTCGGCCATGGAGGCTTTCACCGGCTCATACAGGTCCTTGTAGGTATCTATATCATAAAGAATATCCTGATAATATGAGTCATTATTTACATTCACAAGCTTACTCCTTTCCTCTGACAGGGCTTCTGATGGGGTCACTGCAAATTCCTGAAGTAATTACCCTGGAATCTAAAAATATTTACATGTTGCGACTTCTATCCAGGATTTAATTCATATTGTTGCGACTTCTATCCAGAATTTAATTCATATTGTTGCGGCTTCTATCCGGGAAAATACATATAAGTCAAATAGAGGTCCTGGAAAGAGGGATGATTGGACAGGTGCAGTTCCTGAGCCAAGTCCACCACTCTTAAAAAACGGGCCTTCAAATCCGGATCCATGGCCAGACGTTTAGCTCCTTCTAAGGAACTGTTGCCGACTGCAGTGATCCGGTCGGCCAGGACTTCCGGCAGCATGCCTATGCCCAGGGCCTTGGCAGGGTTGATCTTCTGACCGAAGCCCCCGGCCAGATAGAGCCGGTCCACCTGGTCCCAGCTGGCCCCGTAGACCTGCAGAAGAATCTCCAGCCCCGCCCGGATGGCCGCCTTGGCCATCTGGACCTCTCTGATATCCCCGGCCGTAAAGCTGATACCAGGAGCCAGCGGATAGCCCTGGTCAAAATATCTCTGGGCCAGCAGGCCGGTCCGGTCGATTATGCCGGCCTTGACCAGTTCATAGACTATCTCCAAAACCCCGCTGCCACAGATACCCACCGGTGCCTGACCCCCGATAGTCGTCAGACTGGCCAAGCCGTCTTCTATGGATACCCGGTCTATGGCCCCCGGCACACCGGCAGTACCGCAGCTTATATTAGCTCCCTCAAAGGCAGGGCCGGCCGCCGTCGATGTAGCCAGGATCCGGTCCCTGTTGCCGATAGCCATCTCTCCGTTGGTCCCCAGGTCCACCAGGATGGAAAGTTCCTCCTTCTGGTCTATACCGCAGGCCACCAGGCCACTGACGATATCAGCTCCCAGATAAGTACTGATTCCCGGCAGGATGGTCATGTTCTTATAGGTGTGGAAGGAAATGTCCACCGGCTTAAAGGGGTAAGTCCCCAGGCCCTGGCAAGACAAACCCTGGAGCAGGTGCCCCATGCTAGTATTGGCCGCTATGACCAGGGGAATATCCAAATCTTCCACGGAATCCCCCAGGCCAAGGTCTTCCACCAGCCTGTCCAGGTCTCCCATGACCAGCTGCTGCAGCTGCCGGCCCTGGCCCCGGTTGGCCGCATGAATCCGGGATATGACATCCGCCCCAAAGACCCTCTGGTGGTTAATTCCTGTCCGGGTATTTATAGTTTTTTTCTTCTCCGTATCCAGAATGCTGGCCACTATGGTTGTGGTTCCGATATCCACAGCCAGGGCCCTGGCCTGATTTGAGTTAGAAGACAAATCCATGGATTTTCCTGATTGAGGCTCATCTCCAGGCTCACTTGTAAATACAGAAACTTCCACCTGACCTTCTGCCTGGTCAGCTACCTTAACAGTTGACCCTTGATCTCTCTCCAGGTCAACTATCGACCCAATCAGCTCAAGATCTCCCGACTGAATCCGGCCTCTATCAGCTTTAGAGGTAGTGGCCGCCAAACCCTGATCTCCATCAGCGTCAGTAATAGTGGCCGTCATACCCTGATCTCCACCAGCCCCAAAGCTAGCGGTTGCATGGATCTGGTCCTCCCGGTCTTCTTCCAGGACCAGCTGATAGGTCCCGGGCCCAAAAACCCTGCAGGCCAACCTCCAGCCCTGGTCCAGGTCATGGTCAGAAAAGAAGGTCTTGTCCTCCTCCGAAGCCTCCGGCAAGGGGTCTAGGAGCCTGACCCGACATTTACCACAACTGCCCCGGCCTCCACAGTAGGCTGGAATAAAACAACCTAGGTCTCTAATCTTATCCAAAAGAGAGATCCCCTGGTCTTCCACAGTGATGCTTATCTTTTTCATTCATTCATCTCCATAGAGGAAAAGCCCGGACTAGTCCCCATTCCGGGGCACATCTGCCACTCTATTCCAGGCATCCGGCTCCGGATTTCCACTGATCAAATAAAAAAAGGAAGGTTCTACTCGCCCTCCTTGTCTAGTAAAGGCTCCTTAAAGGCTCCTTAAAAGCTCCTTTTATATCATAAAACAATCAGAAAATGTACAGAGCGTATAATCTGTCCTTACTATATCATGACTGAAGGTTTTTGGGGACAAAGGAGCTTCTAATTTATACTCAAATCCAAACCATTATCAACAAAAATTCACCTTATGAATCATTTTTTTCTTTTGTTGTAGAATAATCTTTTCTCTATATTGGCCTGCCCAGGTCTGACATAATGCCTTAAACCTATCTTCCTATTGGCCTGCCCGGGTCTGACATAATTCCTTTAGTCTGTCTTCTTATTGGCCCGCCCGAGTCTGACATAATTCCCTTAATGTACTCTTCCAATGTACTTTGAATCACCCAGACCAAGGATGATCCTGCCGACACGGTCAAAGAAAAAGAGAAAGATTCCATAGCCGGTCCCCTTGCCGAAGGACTTGGCCAGCTTGATACTCTCCCTGAAATGAAGAACCAGCATAATAAGGCTGGCTATGCCTGCAAGGAAAACCAACATGCTGCTGTCAGAATTCTGGGGAACCATCTGTGTCCCAAGGAAGAGTAAAAGGTAAAGGATTCCCATATTGCCTGACCAGCATATGTCATACTCATCATAAGTGTTAAGAAATGGTATGAGGCTGTGCCAGCCTGGCTTCAATGCTTTCTTAAAAAGAAGCCAGTCTGCTATAATATTGAGCACCATCCATGCAACAATTACATATAGGGCGAAAATACCTGCTGTTAACATAATAAATACCTCCTGATTTTTCCGAGTCTTTCGCTCGTTTTTACATGCAAAAGTATATCATAAAATGTATCACACTACTATCACACAAAATGGATAATAAAAAGGCAAAAAAGGTTTCCTGCTGCCTTCTCCCCTATTGCAACTGGGAAATAATTTCCGGATATTCCATTTTTTCCAGCGACATTTTCTTGATTTCCATGATTTTGGCAAGTATCTTCCAATCATGACCGCTTGTACTTTGCTATACTTATATTGAGATGATATGGAAGCATAAAACCAGGCCTGCCATCCCTTCAAAACAGGGACGGCATCCGGTCAGAAGACCGGTCACAGGATAAGGTGAAAGCATCATGACATTGGAAACCATCAACAAAAGGTGGATCGCCTATAAGGACAAGTACCAAGTAGATAGTCCTGTGCTCATCGAGGAAGTACGTTTTGACGCGGCCAAGGGGGCCGAGTCTTCTTTTGATGTCACAGAGCTGTTCTCAGAGCGCTATATCCTCCACCTTTCGAAGAAATTCCCCCTCTACCGGGGTGAATATATCGATTATATCCTCTGCCATGAATTCACCCACCTGGCTGACTTTCTACTCCAGCCCTATTCCTACAATGTGGTCGGCAGGGTCTACCATTACATGAACAGCTGGTCCGAGTACCATGCCAGCCAGCGGTGTCTGGCCATGGTTCTGGCTAAGAACTTTTCCGGGCCCATCGATCCGGACAAGGCTGTGATCCCCCAGGCTTTCCGGGATATCTCCCTGCGCAAGCTGATCAACGACACCCTGGGCCAGGCTGGAGCAGCCCTGGAGGAATTCCGCCGGTCCGGTAATTCCCAGGCTTACCACCTCTTCTTCCGCTATCTCATGTATGTGATGGGCTATATCTCCCATTTTGCCAATGGTGAGGATATACTGGCCTACTGTCTGACCTTCCTGCAAGTGGATAGTAATCTTTTCAGCCAGCTCTACCAGGCCCTGCAGGCTGGGGAAGTCCGGGACATCATCCCCTATTTTGATAAGATTCAAAAAGAATTAAGTGCATGACCAGGTCCCGCCCGGCAGGTTACAAGGATAAACAGGCATAGCAAACCGATTATGGCCAATGGCCGACCAAGGCTAAATTAAGCCCATTCAAGCCGACCAAGGCTAATCAAGCCGACCATGGCTAAAGGCCTACCAAGGCTAAAGGCCGACCATGGCCAATGGCCTACCAATATAATAGTCAAAATAAAATCGTCAACAAGAAACCCGCTTGAGCCAGTGTTTTATGGTCACCACCTGGTTCAAACGGGTTTTTTTATAAACCGAAAAGAAATATTCTAGCCGGGTCCCTAAAAAAGATTAACCCAGATCATCCATGGATTTCCCTATTTCTCAAAAAACGCTTCTTTATTCTTCTTGAAATAAATAATCCCAACTACTATTAGAACCACAATGATGAGGTATCTTAATACTGGAACAGAATAGACTAAGGAAATCCCTATAGATACAGAGGCCATCACTAAGCCAAAGGACCACATTTTAACTCCAGGAAAAGGATTCTCAATGCCATTATCTCTGCAGATCTTCACCATAAATATATAATGTACCAAACTATATAACAGATAACAGACTAATGTCGTATATCCCGCGGCAACAAAGCCATATATTCCGATAAAGATCCAGTTAAGAAAAATATTTAAAGCCGCAACAACACAGGAAGCAACCATGACAAATTTTGTTTTTTCAAAGTAAAACTCAATATTTCCAAAGAAGCTGTAGATTGTGACAAACAAAACGCTCATGGAGACAGGTGGTACGATGTATACTGCAGAGTAATACTGCTCTCCTCCCAATATGAAAATAAACTCAGGAGCGAACAGTGAAAATACAGTACATACCAGCCCTATAAATATTTCAATTTGAAATGCTCTTTTACCTATGCTTTTTATCTCACCACTGGCCAGCTTCTGAAAACACCACGGCATAAAGGTTGCATGTATGGCATTTGTCACGATTTGAACTACCACCGCCAGCTGATAGGCCAGGGAATATATTCCCGCATCCGCTCTGCCGCACATATCATCAATCATGATCCGGTCAGACTGGTTCAGAATCTGCTGGGATAGATAGTGTGGTATAAGCGGCAGGTTATAAAGCACTGAATATCTCCAGTATTCTTTGTTTACCAGAGTATGACCCTTGCGAAGAAGATAAAAGTAGAAGAAAATATATGTAACTGCTTTTACAAAAAGCAGTCCCCCCACTTTTGCCTCCACATGGTAGGCTGGAAGCATCCATACAAGAAAGACACTCAGCAGACTTCCCAGGGCATTAGTAGCAATCGTAACGGCAACAATTACTTTGTATTTAAAATCAAATCTGTTTCTGATAGTATAGAAAGACCATGTAGTAGTAAAAAAGATATCTAAGAACATCATTACTACTATAGTCTTCGAAAGTCCCATTAAATTAGGAACAAATCTTGATAAGACCAAATATACTATAAATGCCGTAAATGTTGTGCATGTTGTCAGGAAGAGCGATGATGAGGTATAACCGTCTCTGTCATCAGCGAATTTGATCATCGCTTTATTAAACACACCCGTAGCTAATTCCAGTGTAGCGAATATGGAGATTATAGCCATCCATGTATTATAGAGATTGGCAGTTCCATACTCTGCCTGTGTAAGGAAACGAGTATATATGGGTGTTGTAATGAAAGAAACTCCTTTATTTACAACACTACAGAACATAAACCACAAGGAAGCTTTCGCAGGTAAAGACATAGTTTCGTATTTATTTTTTATCCCTGTTAACATCTAAATGCTTACCTCTCGTTCTTGCTTCCAGGAATTCTTTATAGGGGATATCTGGCGCAAATAGGATTACATTTTCATGCCATTTACCTCTCTCTTCCACTGGAGGAAACTTCATATAGTCTCCATATGCATTCTTCAAAAACCTTTTATAATTACGGGGGACCGGTACCAGGAGATTTTCTAAAGGCATATAACGAGGCTCTCCAAAATCTTTTTTCCTGCACCAGTACTTTGCCATGATTGCTTTTCCGTGGGTGATCAACGCCACTTTATCCGCTTTATGATCATATCTCCCCTGTACCCTGCTGTTTAATCCCACAAGCCACTCATAGGATACAAACTTCCGTTCAAGCCGCTGGGCGAACCATATCAATGGACGTTTATATAAAGGTTTTTCACTGATATCAGCGATGTAGGTCCTGCATAACTTCCAGGTGATTTTCATTTCAAAGAGTTGTTTTTTTAACAAAAATTTGTTATCTGTCAGCCCATTCAAAATGAAAACATCTAAAAATATACCATTGTTGTATTCTTTTGATTCCTGGCCTATGATCAGGCCTGTGGTATCACTCTTTCTCAGTCTGGCATAACGGAAAAAATACTTCCTGTCTGTCAATGCATTCTGAAAGAAAAAGGGATCTTTGAACTCTTTTGGCGCAACTTTACAGAGCTTGACATAATCGTCATGTAATAAACAAACATCTGCATCATCATCCCATGGGATGAAACCTTTATGTCTCACGGCTCCAAGTAATGTACCTGCGAATACATATACTTTAATATTGTGCTTGTTACATACCCGCAGCAGCTCATTCAACAACTGGAGCTCAACGCCCCATATTTTTTTTCGCTCAGTTGTCACCAGGAATTCATCCCGGACTTCCTCACGCATAAAATCATCAGGTAATTTATATGTTTCGTAATCAGACATAACATCATTTTCCTCTGTGTATCTCCTGGGCTGCCAGAAGATCATCAACCGTATCGACTTCCGCCCATTTCTCTCCAGCGATATCATCACAGAAAAGCTGGAAATCATGGAACATAATCATCTGAACCAGGCAGTCCTCAAAATACTGGTCATACATGTTTCCGTTGATCATGGTATCCATCTCCTGCTTGAGAAGCCGGGAAGAAACCGGATCCAGCTTGGTCAGACAGCAGTATTTGGCTGAGAAGGTCTCCAGCTTCTTACTCATCACCAGTACCTGATCATCCTGGGCAACCACATTATAGGCTCCGGGACGATTAACGGAACTATCTACAAGAACGTAGGGATACTCCGTAGGCTTAACCAGGTAAGACTTCACAATCTCATCAGAAAATACGATATCACCATGTATGATGGACACATTTTCCCTCTCCAGATACTCCCTGGCAAACCATAAGGAAGAGATGGAGTTGGTCACCTCATAGAAGGGATTCATAACAAACTTTACATTTTCCCCATCAAGCTCTTTTTTGATATTGTCAGCCATATAACCGACAACCACGACGATCTCTGCATTCTTGTCTGCCTTTCTTATAGACCTGACCATTCTCTGCAAAACCGTAGTATGCTCATCGAGCTTAAAACTGGTCTTGGCATATTTCAGCGTCAGAGGCTGCAGATTGCTGCCCTTTCCCGCGGCAAGAATAATATAAGTCATCATCACTTTACCTCCTCATATACACCGATTTCATGATTCAGGAAACTAAGGTCTTCCAATTTACAGTCCACAAGCGCTTCCATGGCTGCATCATACTGGTCCTTGTCCACCTCAACCCCATACATGGGGAGAGCGACCAGGCTCATATTCTTAGCAAAATGATACCACTGCTCCTTCAGCGGACCCACACCCTGCCCTTTGCTGAGCTTAAGCATAGCCCAATGCATGAAAAACCAGCCGGAAATACCTATATATGCATAGAAATGACGTTTCTGGACCTGGCTAGGCTTACGCCGGTAGTAGGTAAAAAGAATACGGTCTATATCAGCCAGTTTATGCTGGCCGCCACACACATAGGTTCCAATATCAAATCCCGGATCACCGTATCCACCATACTCCCAGTCGATCAGATGGATCTCTTCATTGTTGATCAGGAAATTCACATCCCGGGCATCTCCGTGGATATTACACTTTTTAATCCCATCATGTTTTGCCAGGTCTGCCAGCTGGTAGATCCGGGAACGGACATTCTCAAAATCGGGGAAATGCCCGTACTTGTCAGGCTCTATCTGAGCCTTAATCCCTTCTGCCTTTTTGATCACGTCAAAATTCCAGCGGACATGACAGGGCGCCGCATGGAGCCGGCGGAAAAGCATAATGGCCCGGACCATATCATTAAGATTATTGTAATCGAAGTCCCAATGCTCTATAAAACGTCCGATCCGCCATCCCTCATCTACATCCATGGCTATGAGGGTCGTATCAATTCCCGCATCTTCCACAATCTTCTGCATGATAGTCTCCCGGCCACGCTCCACCAGGATCTCTGATCCCAGACCCGGATGACGGTATACGTATTTTCCACCATTGAGCCGGAAAGACAGAACAACATTTGTCAGTCCTGCCTGGACAGGAACCAGTTCTTCAATATCTTCCTCGGCACAATCAAACACCTGGCATATATTATATACTACTATTCTCCTGCTCTCTTCTGTAAAAAGTCCTCCTGTCGTTTTAATATCTTCCATAAAAAACAATCCTTTCCATTTTCAACACTATGGTTAAGATATAGTAACATAACAATCATATCTCCCCAGCAGTTAATCTATGGGTTCCACAAACGCTGGTAAACCAGTAGGGGAGAAAATACTTTTTTACTCTATTTGAACTATTATGCAATAATTTTTACTTACTGTCAAACTAAGCTCCGCAGGTTTCCGGCTCTTACCTACTATCTTATTGTTCTTTTTGCTTCTTAAATAAACTATCTATGATCCATGTCTGCCTTATCATAAATCATGAATCATAAGGGGTCATAGATTATAAGGCAAAGTTGGTTAAGACCTAATGGTCTGCCAAAAGATTAATCATCACATACTCACAGTGGGCCTGGGTCCGGAAGCTGAAGCCCCAGCCGGTAAAGCCAGAGGTGACTATGGCTGTGAGATCTCCAAAATGGAAGTCCCCATAATTCAGGTCTCCCCTCAGGGTATTGATGACCCCGATGGGAAAGATCTGACCAGCATGGGTGTGGCCTGACAGCTGAAGATCCACCCCCTGGCCAGCATTTTCCTCTGCCTCCAGGGGCTGATGGTCTGCCACGATCAGGTAACGGCTCTTGTCGGTCCCGGCCAGAAGCCTTGCAGAGGAAAAGCGGCGGTCACTGTTATTCCAGCCCGCGTCCTTCCTGCCAGCCAGGGTCAGGTCCTGACCCAGATTCACCCATTGGTCCCGGAGGATTGTGATCCCCTGGCTTCTAATCGTCTTTATGAGATCCTTCTTAGTGTAGCTGGGATGGTCACTGTAGTTCTGGGGATCATGATTGCCAAATATAAAATAGGTCCCATAGGTAGACTCCAGGCCCCCCAGAACTTCAAAAACCTCATGCATCATTTCCCGGGAGGTCCCCTCCTCCACGATATCCCCGGCCAGAACAACCAGGTCAGGCTTCTGGGCATTGATCTCCCCAATCTTATCCTTTAAAAGCTGGCCATCCTGGATGGTCCCATAATGGGTATCAGCAATTAGGGCGATCTTATAATCCCTGGACAGCTTGTCTGACTTCAGATTGTACTCAGTTTTGATTACCCGGTTCATATTGGCCGACCCATAAATCATGATTACCGCTGTCAGCAGGACCGGCAGCAGGCGACTGCCATAGACCCTGACAAAGAGACTATCCTCCCCCGGCCTAAAAAACGCCCTGACCAACCTGGCCACAAGGGACCATGCCAGGGAGATAAAGACCAGGTGGACTATGGCCAGGTTGCCCAGGTTCCAGTAATTCCGGAAAACAAAGACGATCACAAAAGCCAGAAGACCACTGACCAAAGACAGGCTCCTGCCCTGGGGCAGAACATGAAAAAAGCTCAGCATGGAGCGCAGGTAGAAATACATATAGACAGTCAGCAGGATTAATAAAAGATATCCCACGAGTTGAAATAGTATCATAGAATAAATCTCTCCATTTAGACTCTTTAGATTCTCCATTTAGATAATAACAAACAACAGAAAAATATAAGAAAAAAGCAGGGGATGCCATAGACCTGCTATGACACCCCAACTGGGTCAGTCTTGAAAAATTATCGGCATATGGACCAGGACTGTATCCATTCAGTAGACAAATATTTCGTCCTGATCTTGTCAAACCAGACCCTTCCACTCAGTCTCTTGCTAGGCATGTTCCTTTCCAGGCATGTTCCTTTCCAGGTATGCTCCTTAAGGCATGTTCCTTTTTAGGCATGCTCCTCCAGATAATCTACCACGTCATCCACGTCGTCACCACCGCCCTCACCGTTAAAGCGGGCGATAATGGGCACCTCAAATCTCTCGGCAATCTGGTCGGCAGCTCCACAGAAGCTGTCTGGAAATCTCTGCATATTACCACTGACAGCCGCTGCCTTAAGGTGGTCACGGTTACCCCTGATAAAGGTCTCCACTGCCTTGGGAATCATACCCTTGCCATCAGTAAAAGTCACCAGCAGATAGTCCTCATTCACCTTTTCCGTCCCATCATAAATCCGTTTGGAATCCACATTGCGTCCCAACTTCATAACAAACTTCTGGACATTACCACTTCTGGATGCATATACAACTTTCATCCTCTTCCTCCCCTGGTTAAAATCATCTTATGACTTGCAGGTCTTATGCCCATCTATAGGCCAGTTTTATGATCAACTGCAAGACAACTTTATGATCAGCTGCAAGACAACTTTATGATCAGCTGTAAGACAACTTTATGATCAACTACAAGACAGCTTTTCATCAACTACAAGACAGCTTTTCATCAACTACAAGACAGCTTTTCATCAGCTACAAGACAACTTTATAATCAGTTGCAAGACAGCCTTATGATCAGCCAGCCATGGCTTATAAGACCTAAAGTTATAATAGGTTGGTTTCTTAGTGATATAATTTAATATAGTTAATCTCTTATAGTATAAATTATACGGATGAAAGGCAATAAGGACAAGAAATATTTGCCCTGAATTCAAAAAAGGTGGAAAGCAGGTTTTCCTGGCAGGACTGCTATGGGAACTTGAGAGATATGAGACCAGCGTGACCCGTGGGACTCCTGGGCCTTATAAGACTCGTAAGATTTATGGAGCTGAAATCCATGCCAAGGTCCTGGCTTTCCAGGCTTTTCAACTATATTCCTATCAGATGTTGCTATTAGCAACGAAAAGCAGGCCTTTTTACAATTATTTCCCTTTAATCCTAAAATATATAACTATAGCTATTGACAGGGACCCCTTTTATTTGTTATTCTAACAGGGATTTTTAAAGATTTTATCAGCAAAAGAAAATGTTGTTATTGGCAACATATTAATGTCTATCATGGTACAAGGATAAAACATTATAGAGCATATAATTGTTTTAGATATTTTCTTTGTATCCTAGATTTAAAATCTAGATAAATACATTTACCATGATTAGAAGAAGGAGACATCCATGAAAAAACTATCCCTCCCTCTTCTGGCAGACACCGTAGTCGGCCAGAGGAAGAAATACAAGATCACCCAGGCTGACCTGGCCAGGCAGACAGGCATCAATCGGTCTGTCCTCAGCAAGCTGGAAGCAGGGAACTACAGCCCTTCCGTCGACCAGCTCCTTGCCCTGGCGGAGATCTTACACTTCGACATGAACACCCTTTTCATCCAGGAGCCGGCTTTCCAGGCCGGACAAGGCGGACAGGTTGGTTCGGCTGTTTTAACTGGTCAAGTCGGGCAGAACGGTCTGGCTGGTCTAGACAGACAGATCAGTCAAGGTGGACAGACAGGATTTGGCGGACAAGCCAGTCCAGACGGACATATGGGACAGGAAGGATTCCAGCCGTCCGGTCCCTACCGGATCGCTGTTGCCGGTACCGGTTACGTGGGCTTATCCCTGGCTGTCCTCCTGGCCCAGCACAACCAGGTAACCGCCGTGGATATCATCCCGGAAAAGGTAGAAAAACTCAACCAGTTCATCTCCCCCATCCAAGACGAATACATAGAGAAATATCTTAAAGAGGCCAGTGAGGGAAAGCGGCCCCTGCAGCTTAAGGCCACCACAGACGGCGATGCCGCCTACGCCGAGGCTGACTACATCATCATCGCCGCTCCGACCAACTATGACCCTAAGAAGAACTTCTTCGACTGCTCCGCCGTGGAATCAGTCATAGAACAGATCCTCAAGGTCACTGAAGGCAGGGAAGACATTTCCCAAAAACCAACTATCATCATTAAGTCCACCATCCCCGTAGGCTACACAGAACAGGTCCGGAAAAAATACCAGGCCGGCAATATCATCTTCAGCCCGGAATTCTTAAGGGAATCCAAGGCCCTCTATGATAATCTCTACCCTTCCCGGATCATCGTCGGCTGTGACGACGCAACCGAAGGGGCAGCCCACATCTTTGCCGCCTTACTGCAACAAGGAGCCATCAAGCAGGATATCGAAACCCTCTTTATGGGCTTCACAGAGGCAGAAGCGACCAAACTCTTTGTCAACACCTACCTGGCCCTGCGGGTATCCTATTTCAACGAGCTGGACACCTACGCAGAGGTAAAAGGACTGAAAACCGCCCCCATCATCAAGGGCGTCTGCTTAGATCCCAGGGTCGGGGACTACTACAACAACCCCTCCTTCGGCTACGGCGGCTACTGCCTGCCCAAGGATACCAAGCAGCTGCTGGCCAACTACCAGGACGTACCGGAGAACCTGATCCAGGCCATCGTCGAAAGCAACCGGACCAGGAAAGACTTTATAGCGGACCGGGTGCTGGAAATCGCCGGCACCTATGGCAACAGCGAGTCCTATTCCGCTGACAAGGAGATGAGTCTCCAGGATACTATTGTGGGCGTCTACCGCCTCACCATGAAAAGCAATTCTGACAATTTCCGTCAGTCTTCCATTCAGGGTGTCATGAAGAGAATCAAGGCCAAGGGTGCCACCGTTGTTATTTATGAGCCAACCTTGAAAAACGGCAGTTCCTTCTTTGGCAGCAAGGTAGTCAATGACCTGGAAAAATTCAAGGAAATGTGCGGCTGTATCATAGCCAACCGCTATGACCCCAGCCTCAATGACGTGATCGATAAGGTCTATACCAGGGACTTGTTCCGAAGAGACTAAGTCTCCTGATTATTATACATCTACTTAGTTTTAAACAGCTGATTCATTACTTTATAGAAAATGCAGCATATCAATCATTTAAAATAACAAAAGAGAACACTATTATGAAAATCACCGTAGCAGGCGTAGGATATGTTGGTCTTTCCCTGGCCGTCCTTCTGGCCCAGAACCATGAAGTAACCGCAATCACCACCACACCGGCCAAGGCCGACAAGTTAAACCAGTTCTACTCTCCCATCCAGGACGATGAGATCGAACGCTTCTTTGAAGAAGCCAGGAATGGAGAGCGTAAACTGAATCTTACTACCACAACAGACAAGGCAGCGGCCTATGGGTCCGCAGAGCTGGTCATCATTGCTACACCAACCAATTACGATGATGTAAACCATTTCTTCGATACCAGTGCCGTAGAGGACGCCATCGAGCAGACCCTGGCAGTAAACCCCAATGTGATGATGGTCATCAAGTCTACCGTACCGGTCGGCTATACCGATTCTGTCCGGGAAAAATACGGCATTGATAACATCATTTTCTCTCCGGAATTCTTAAGAGAGTCAAAGGCCCTCTATGACAATCTCCATCCAAGCCGTATCGTGGTAGGTGCTTATGAACACCAGCAGAAGGATGCCCAAATGTTCGCAGAACTTCTTCTGGAGGGAGCCAGGACAGAAGAAGAAAGAGCCGGCCAGGAAGCCCAGTTTATCCCGACCTTGATCGCTCATCCAACAGAAGCAGAAGCCATCAAGCTTTTTGCCAATACCTATCTGGCTGTCCGTGTCTCCTACTTTAACGAACTGGATACCTATGCCCAGACCAAGGGCTTAAACACTCAGCAGATCATCGATGGTGTCTGCATGGATCCCCGTATAGGCGGCCACTATAACAATCCTTCCTTCGGCTACGGCGGCTACTGCCTGCCTAAGGACACCAAGCAGCTGCTGGCCAACTACAAGGATGTACCTCAGACCATGATCGAGGCGGTTGTAAAATCCAACTCTGTCCGCAAGGACTTTATCGCAGACAGCATCATCGCTAAAAAGCCGGAAACTGTCGGCGTATACCGTCTTACCATGAAGTCCAACTCCGACAACTTCCGGGCCTCTGCCATCCAGGGCGTCATGAAACGAATCAAGGGCAAGGGTATCCCGATTATCATTTACGAGCCTACCCTGGAACATGGCAGTAAGTTCTTTAACAGTATAGTAGTAAACGATCTCGATCAGTTTAAGGCACAGAGTGATGTTATCCTGGCCAACCGCTTTGACGAAGATGTGCTGGGCGATGTAACAGAAAAGGTCTACACCAGAGACTTGTTCAGGAGAGACTAATCTATGAGCAAAAAAAAGATAAATCTTGATCAAAAAGTGATTCTGGTAACAGGGTCCCCCGGATTCATAGGCGCCAACCTGGTAATCCGCCTGTTAAAAGAAATGTCCGGTGGCACAGTGATCAGCCTGGATAATATGAATGATTACTATGACCCCGCTTTAAAAGAATACCGCTTAAGCCTCATTGAAAAAGAAGCTGAGCAGTCTGCAGTTAAGCACGTATTTATCAAGGGCTCCATAGCCGACAAAGGTCTGGTAGATGAAATATTTACAAAGTATAAGCCTGCAATCGTAGTTAATCTGGCAGCCCAGGCAGGCGTCCGTTACTCCATCGATCATCCCGACGTTTATATCGAGAGCAACCTGATCGGCTTTTATAATATTCTGGAAGCCTGCAGAAACAACCCGGTAGAACACCTGGTCTATGCCTCATCCTCTTCTGTCTATGGCGGAAACAAAAAGGTTCCCTTCAGTGTGGAAGACAAAGTAGATAACCCGGTATCCCTCTATGCTGCCACAAAAAAAAGCAACGAATTACTGGCACACAGCTATTCGAAGCTTTATGATATCCCATCGACAGGTCTCCGTTTCTTTACAGTTTACGGACCTGCCGGCCGGCCTGATATGTTCTACTATTCCGCAACCCAGAAATTAGTAAAAGGTCAAAGCATCAAGATCTTTAACTACGGCAACATGAAGAGAGATTTCACCTACATCGATGATATCGTTGAAGGCGTAATCCGCGTCATGCAGGGCGCCCCGGAAAAACAAGTTGGTGAGGACGGCCTTCCCATCGCCCCCTACGCTGTATACAATATCGGCGGCGGCACCCCGGAAAATCTCCTGGACTATATCTCCACCCTTCAGGAGGAACTGGTCCGGGCAAAAGTACTCCCCGAGGACTATGATTTTGAAGGACACCGTAAGCTTGTAGGAATGCAGCCAGGAGATGTTCCTATCACTTATGCAGATAGTAAAGGCTTAGAAGTAGATTACGGATTCAAGCCAGCTATCGGCATCGTTGAAGGCTTAAGAGCCTTCGCAGAATGGTACAAAGAATATTACATGGCCTAAATATTACCAGACTTAATATTACCAGGCTTATTATTATCAGGCTTATTATTATCAGGCCTAAGTGGTCGAAATTATTAACCGAACCCTATAAGAACAGCAGGCTGTCGGACCATATAAGATGGAAAAGGATCAATCCCTTCTCCTTCCCAGGTAACTCTATCAAGGTTACCATTCCTTAGTCCGACAGCCTTTATCAATTCATTTTACAATCAGGAGTTTATGTCGGAATCAGCAATTTTAAAATGTTGAATCCGTCCTCCCTCTTAATTCTTCCATCTTTCATTTCTACAAAAATATAATTATTTATTGATCAAAGGCCCTTAACCTTAATCTTTTTACCTGCCCCACGCTTACGGAGAACCCTCTTATAGGCTTTCCTCAGATCCCTCGGCACATAGAACTTTGCCTTCTTATGAATATTCTTAAAGGCTTTCAAACCAATGGTATGCTTTCTCAACAAGCGAGATACAATATAGATTCTTTTCAGCTTCTTACACCCGGCAAAAGCCTGAGGTCCTATCTGACGGGCCGTTGAGGGAACAACCGCTGCCCTCAATGCCTTACAACCGTAAAAAGCTCTCTGGTAAATAGCGGTAACTGAATAAACCCTGCTCTTAATGGTAATATAACTAGGAATATGAACAACACTTACGCTTCTACTTACCGGTTGCTTATAGGTTACAGTGTTAATAGAAGTAATAATATATCTATTACCATCTACTTTATACTGGGACCCAACTGCAGGCAGAGGATCTAACAGAATAAAGCCTATATTCCAGTTTTTTGCATAATCCTCAGCAGGAGAGCCTGAATAACCATAGATCGTTATATGCGGTCCTTCCAAGCCAAACACATTACCACTTAAATTCACTTTCTTGGCAATAGTAATGGTTCTAAGACCAGAACAATTACCAAAGGTACCTTCTTTTAATTCCTGAACTTTACTGGGTATCGTAATATCAGTCAATCCTATACAATAGTTAAAAGCATATTGACCTATTGCTGTCGTGTTTTTGGGAATGTTCACACTTTTAAGCCCCTTACATCCAAAAAAGGCGTAATTCCCAATCGTTTTAATTGTACTGGGAAGCTTGATCGCAGAAAGGCTTAAACAATTATAGAATAAATAATCGTCTATCTCTGTTATTCCACTTGGAATATTTACAGATGCAAGACTACTGCAATCTTTAAAAGCATTTTTCCCAATAGTTTTTAATCCCTTCGGCAATCTTACAGTTTTTAACTGGGTGGCAGCTTCAAAAGCATTATTTCCGATGGATGCAATACCAGTTGGTATACTTACGCTGGTAAGAGTAGTCTTTCCGTTAAAAACATAGCTTGCTATGGCTGTAACTTTTTTACCATCGATGGTTGCAGGAACACTGATTGCCTTAGCCTTTCCGTAATATCCGACAATCTTTACGGTCCCATCCGAATTTACGGTATAGGTATAATCGTTGTAGACCTGCGCTGCCCTCGTATTCAATCCAAAAACAAATAAGAGGCAGAACACAGTTGTTAATAAAGCCAGATACTTTCTCATACTTTTCCCCTCCTCAAAAAAATTATATTGATAACCTACTAAAGGTGTAAGCTGCATGGAACAGATTACACCTTTAGTATAACATATATTTAGCTGTATAGAGAGAGAAACATACTCTTTCATAAAAATTTAAAGAATTTATCTTGCTCTTGCTTTGTTCACGTAAACCTGGAACAAATCTTTGACCGTCAGCAGGATAATCTCTGTGAGAATCTGCTAGACCTCCGTCTCAACATCTTCTGAAATAATGAATAATGGATATGCACGCTCAGCATGAAAACTCCTATTTCTGTTATGAAGTGACTTTTGTCAAGAGGGTAAATTATGTATCCTACTACCTTTCTTGACTATCACATTTGTGAAATCTATCAGCA
>ODAJ012154420.1_pt1 | contig 21213 bp, 21 predicted proteins | sample 1539241 | NCBI WGS metagenome assembly ODAJ01 (sample SAMN02144231, study PRJEB22623) | gut metagenome | biome: sheep rumen | host: Ovis aries | place: New Zealand | reverse complement strand
GGGTTCTGACTTGCGCTTACCTTCCGACTGCGAGCTGTTGTCGCTCGACATCGAGGGGCGGACGGGCGTGCACATCGGTGCCACGACCCTGAAGCGCCTCTTAGGCTTTGCCGCTGACGAACGCAAGCCTCATGCTACGACGCTCGATGCCATTGCCCGCTACTTGGGCTATGCTCACTGGGGTGAGCTGTCGGCCATTGAGAACAAGGGTAACTCCAACTTCGGTCCCTCTGACGAGGAAGTACGCTCTGCCGACCTGACAGTGGGCTGCCTTGTGGAAATCACCTATTTGCCTGACCGCCGCGTACAGCTGGCTTTCCTGGGCAATAATCGTTACCGTGTGGAGCTGAGCGAGAACAGCAAGCTGCACGTAGGCGACGAGGCCGAGATCCTGAACTTTGTGCTCCACCATCCGTTGTTGGTCCTTCAGGTGTGGCGCAGCGGAGAGCCGCTGGGGCCGTTCACCGCTGGGCGCGTCTCAGGATTGTCGTCAGTCAGCGTCATAGCTCAGCAGTGATGGACACGTCGCAGTTCAACACCCATCAGCCTCCGCTCGAAGGGCTGCAGGCGGTGACCACCAGTGGAGCCACCTGCGACACCTTCCGCGTGAAACTCTATGGCAAGTTGCATTTCCTGAAGCGGTTAAAGCCCCAGTTCTTAGGCGACATCCGCTATGTGGAGGCTCAGCGCAAGGAGTTCGAGACCGGCTATAGGCTGGAGCACCCCAACATTGTGCGCTACATATCACTCTCCCCCGAAGGCATCCTCATGGAGTATGTCGACGGCGAGACGCTGACAGACCGCCTGCATGCCCATCCCGACTTTTTTCGTTCACGCCAGAATGCTGACAAGTTCCTGCGTCAGCTGCTCGATGCGGTGGGCTATCTGCATGCCCACCAGGTGCTCCACCTCGACCTGAAGCCCGACAACATCATGCTCACTCGCATTGGCAACGATGTGAAACTCATCGACTTGGGTTGCTGTCGCACCGACACCTTCGATGATACCCAAGGCCACACCCCAGCCTTTGCTGCCCCCGAGCAGCTCGCGGGCGGAAGGGTGGACGAGCGTACCGACATATATGCCTTGGGCAAGATCATAGCCCTGCTGCCGCACCGTCCTATATATAATAAGGTAGTGGCTCGCTGCACGGCCGAGAATTCTGCTGATCGCTACCAGTCGGTGGAAGACTTAGCGAAAGCCGTCGGCAGCCGGCGAAAACTATATCGTAACGCCATCATCCTGTTGTTTGTCCTGGCTCTGATTGCTTCCGTTGTTCTCCTTTCTATTGGTCATGATGACGAAGTGCCCATCGAGGGGCAGAAAGCAACCGACTCATTAACCGTGGCTCCTACATCGCCAGCTTCCCAGGCTCATGTTGACAGTATTGCTAAGCCCACGCCGCACCCATCCCTCAATACATCTTCACAGTCTTCTGTCATGTCTTCCCCGCAGCCTTCTGTCCTGCCCTCTCCGCAGCCTTCAGCCCGCGTTGCAGGAGATGCAACAGCACAGATGGAAAAAGAAATGGACGTCCTGTTAGACTCCGCTTATCGTTCCACCATCATCACCTTCCGCGATTCCGTCTTCCCCTCGCTATCTGTCGGCCAACAGTGGGAGAAGCAGACATCCGAGTTCCATGCCCTGGCCCTGCAGGTAGCCGCCGACTTGTCGCGGAAATATGCCGACATTCCTGAGAGCGTCATCATGCAGCATGTAGAGTCCCGCTTTCAGTCACTCGTCGGCTATGTCTTCAACTGCATGCGCGAGAACGGGAAACGATAATAATTGCAAAAAAAACGGATCAAGGTGAACGTCGTTTGAAAATATTTCTTTATCTTTGCAAAGTCAAAACTAGTATAAGATAAAGACATGAAGTCAAAAACTGAAATTCTTAGTCTTTTAAGTCGTTATAAGCCTGTTGCGCAAATGAAGTATGGCATAACGAAACTTGGAATCTTTGGTTCTGTAGCTCGTGATGAACAGACAGCAGTCAGCGATGTTGATGTTTGTTATGAGGGGCAGGCTCCATCCTTTCTTACTTTGGACATGATTCAATCCGAATTAGAACAGCTGTTTGATTGCAAGGTCGATTTGGTTCGAGTTCGCGATAATATGAATAGTTTGCTTAAGCAGAGAATCTTAAGAGACGGAATATATGTTTGACAAGGAACTCGCGCTTGATAGTGTTCAAAAAATCAAGGCAATGCTTGGCCTTATAGTTGAAAGAACATCCGTTGTTGAAACACCGAATGATTTCCTGTGTTCTCCTTAAGGAATGTTGAGGCTCGATGCCATTTGTATGAATCTGATTGCATTGGGTGAGACCGTTAAGGGTCTGGATAAGCTAACTGAAGGGAAATTGTTGAATAATTACCCCGATGTATATTGGAAAGGAGTTATGGGAATGCGTGACAAAATTACCCATCACTATTTTGAAATAGATACTGATGTGGTGTTTCGGACAATAGAAGAGGATATTCCTGAGATGCTTCCTATTGTAGAGAGAATGATTTCTGATTTAGTGATTATTAAAAATAAGTGAAATGGAAGAAATGGTCGTCCCGTTTCTTCCATTTCTCGTTTTCTTTCCATATTTTTGCACTCGTAAAACAAAAAAAGCACATAGAAATATGGAACAATACTGTTGCCGCAGTGGCTGATTTCAAGAAAAATGAAGTTCTTTTGAAAAATAACAGCTCACAATGAGCGTTTATTGCTAAATTATTCTTATCTTTGTACCGTCGTTTTAAAAAGACGGCAGACATATTGAAGAAGCGTTTAGCGCTGTTCCACCTGCGAATCTGGACAATTCACTGGATAATGGACACAGACAAGAAACGCTCTTCCCTTGATGGATTGTATACTAATGTATATATACTGTCTGGGGTGTGAGCTTTTTTCTGTATTCTTATCCAGGCAGTCCAGAGCCAGCAGGGAGTATAGTCTAATTGGCTCACGCTTCTTTGTATGCCTAACTTAAAACAATAAGTAGCCTGCAACATGAGCCATAACAGGTATAAAATTGGGTAAATGACTTTTTTAAGCCTTCTAACATCTGCACTTTCATGCGTTTTTTACGGAGTCATAATAGCTGCCGCCATTATGGCTATTCTTTATGCCGTTCTAAAAGCCATCAGTTATAGTATAGTGCGTTCAGTACTGTTCTATATAACGGGAGGGGTGATGTCAGCGCTATTAATAGTTCAATGCTCTTTGCTGGTTGGTGCAATTGATGCTAAAGGCTATTCTGAGCCTGCTAAGATATACTTAAATCAGGTATTGGAAGGTAAAACGGGAACTATAGGCGCACAGGATAGTCTGCAAATTATAGATATTATTAATGAGAATTTTCCCATTATAGGAACATATATCGGTGTTGCTGGTTTTTCAGGGAAAGTTATTTCAGAAAAGAGTGGTGCTTTATATGACAGGATTGTTGATTATTTGAATACCTATATTTGGCATCGGGTGATCTGGATTATCGGGATTATTGTTGTAGCATGCATTATAGTTGTCTGTTTTGAGAAGAAAGAATATGCCCTTGGTAGTTATGAAGATGACATAAATGTTTACCCTGAATATTATAATTAAGTACAAAAATAAGTAATTATGGAGAATCACATTATTATTGGTTTAGGTGGAACGGGTGGTCGAGTGTTGGCCGCTTACCGTAAACTGATGTTTGAGAAGTTCAACGGTGATGTCAAACCCAAAGACATGTGGATAGACTATCTATACATGGACTCTAGTGAGCAGGACTTAAAAATGAAAGATCCTGCACAATGGAGTATTATGGGTAAGAATATAGCTTTGGACGCAGACTCTGTGATCAAAATTCCAGCAGCTAATTTGCGTGACTATGTTGAGAACCGTAGTCGTTTTAAGTATTTAGCTCCTTGGCTTGGTGACAGTGTGGATTGGAAGAACATTATTAATGACCCTAAGATTAGTGAAGGAGCTGCTGGACAAAAACGGCGTTTAGGTAGATTGCTATTTGCAAATGGATCACCAGAGTTTAACAAAATGGTTGGAGTTAAGGCTCGTAAATTGAGCCAAAATCCGGATGGCAAGAAAATCACTTATCATGTAATCGCAGGTCTTGCAGGTGGAACAGGGTCTGGCAGTGTTGTGGATGTCGTAGCACAGTTGCGTCATCAGTTTAAAGACCAGATAAACAATAAGATTATACTCTATCTGTTGCTGCCAGAAGAACACCCTAATCCCGAGTGGGCTTCAACGAACAACTACCAGCCAAATGGCTACGTAGCATTGACAGAACTTAGTGCAATGGACATGAAGGCCTTTAAACCATGGAATATTAGTGAACGCGATTATGATGTTGAGCGCTTAGATTTGGAACTTCCTTTCTATTCAGCCTATCTTGTGACCGATAGTAATCGTTGCGATGTGCGCTTTGATGTAGGTAAGGTGATACCTGCTACAATTGCTGAATTAATATATCAGAAGACAGTGGGTGTCGCTTTGAGTGATCGGAAAATTGGTGAAGGTGGAACCGAGAGTGCCTCTCACTTCTTTAATGATGTGGAGAAAGGTGAGAACCCCAATTACTCAGACTATGATACACCACACTGTTTTAAATTCAATGGCTTTGGAATCAAGCGTTTAGCTATTCCGGAACAAGAGATTAAAGAATTTTTTGGTTACACATTTGCAAATCAAGCATTATTGAAAATGCTTTTTAATAATCTTTCATTGGAAAGTGGTTATGTTGGTGAAGCTCCTGTTGATGATGATTATGCCTTTGTAACTAAACCAGAGCAAAAAAAGAAATGGTGTATAACTCGTGACCATCTTTGCCTCTCGCATCCAATAACGGCCGATCATAGTAAAGAAGGTTGGAAGTCTATCAATGAAGAATTTGGAATCGTTGATGACTTTCGCAGGAAGGTGTTAGCTGATGGTACATTGAAGCATTCTGATAAAATGATTGCCATACGCAATCTTACTAGACGTTTCTTTGAAAAAGACTTTCGCCCCATTGCAGAAGCTGGGCAGAATGGCGTAGCTGTGTTCTATGATAAGAAAGCGAAATATGGACGTGATACAATTGTATCTAAGATTATTGAAAAGATAAATGAGGACTTGCTACAGATGTGGTCAAGTGGAGAGAAGTCATTAGTACAATTGAGTGGTATTACCAAAACTCTTTTAGGATATTTCGATGAAGAAAAAGCTGCCTTGTCGCGTCTTGCAGCTACTTCTGACGAGGAGAACAAGAAGCGTGATGCCATCATGGAAGACTTCAATAAAAAATGGTGTACGATGGGAACTCTCACCAAGGGCTTCTCAAATATAGGTCTTAGCAATAGTAAAGATGAGATAGCTGCAAATTATACCAAGGCAGTTAAAGAAAAGTACATCTTTATGACGTGGCGAATTAGTTATGACTTTGCAAAACTTTTGATTGACGATCTTATTAAGGCTATTCAGGTGACGAAAGGTGATATCGATTCCACAATCACACAGTTCCAGAATGCTCAAGAGGTTCTTCTTGGCGCTATTAATAGTCGTTGCGTTGTTGAGAGCGAAGAAAAACAAAGTCTGAAGGGAGTTGTCATTAAGAACTACGACCCTAACAAGGTTCAAGTAATTATGAAGGGCGCTATCACCAATGAGAATGATAATAAGGTACGTATAGGTCAGATGATGGCTTCTCTTTTAGCGATTCTTAACCCTGAGAAAAAGAATTTCCGTGAGGTATCAGAGAAGTTAAAAACTGGTAACATTATCAGTAAATTAGAAGAAACTGGGCAAGAATTGGCAAATAATTTCTTTGTAAATGAAACGGGAAAGGATTATATTCCAGGTTATGAGAAACTTATTGGTGTGAATATTATTCAGAAATTGCAGGATGAGTTTAGTGGCAATGATGAAGGGTTGAAAGAAAAACTCGACCGTCTGGTTCGTCATGCTGCCATTACCAATATTCATAGAGGCGTTGAAGTGAATAATGGTCCTAAAATCAAATCGAGTATGTTTGTCATATTGCCTGACTACGACCAAGATATAAGTTTCCTTCAGAAGATAGAAGATTTGATTAAAAGTTTAACTAAGGAAGGACAGATCAAAGTGTCACGTGGAGGAAATTCAAATGAGATTGTTGTTATAAATTTGGAGACAAATCTCACTCCACGTTACCTGGAAGCTGTACATACGCTCAAAGAAAACTATGACCGTCTGATGTCTTCTCATCAAGGAAAAGTTGCACGCTTTGAAACACAACTTGAAGATTATGAAGGTTTTGTTCCGATGAATGTGGAAGAGTGTGTTAAACTGAATATGCTGCCATCACTCTATAAGCCTACAGATAAAGAACAAGTCGAAATTGAAAAGTTGAGAGCAAAGTTGAATGGTAATAACACTGTCGTTCAGCAAACAACTACAATGAATCAAACAACTTCAGTGGGTGCTCCTCCACCTCCTCCCGGAATGTCTCAGTATTTCTTATATGATAATGGACAGCAAAGCGGTCCCTTTAGTATTCCTCAGCTTCAGCAAATGGTTATTCAAGGAAGGGTGAATAAGCAGACATATGTATGGAAGAATGGCATGCCAGGCTGGGAACTCGCTGGCAACGTAGCTGAGTTGGGCTTGCTGTTTATCAGTAACACCCCTCCGCCTCCTCCCCCTTCTATAATGTAACACTTGATTGATTCTTTACTTACTTTTAAATAAAAAAAATATGGAAAGAAAAGGAATATGCAGAAATGTTGGCGTGTGTGAGAAAGCCAACAAAATACAGGTTATAACAGATGATGATGCGGAATTCGTATGTTCTTGTGGTTGTGAATTAGAACCTGTAAATGAAAAGGGTACAGATAGTGAAGAAGAATTGAAAAAAAAGAAACAGAAAAAAATGATTTCTGTTTTGGTAATAACCATTATCCTTCTCGCCATTATTGGTGGTATCATTGTAATGAGTGGTGGTAGCGGAGAAGAGCTACCGAAGCAGGAGCCTGTGGCTGTTGCACCAGTAGATAGCGACAGCATCAAGGCTGCACAGGTGGCCATGGAACAAAAACGAGTGAACGATAGTCTGCAAGCAGTAGCCGACTCCTTGACTGCTCTTGCTGCCCAGAACTCCAAGCAACAGCCGACACAGGCAACTACACCTTCTATAAGACCTGTCGCTCCTGCTACTGTCTCTGGTTCAAAGGATTTAGGCTATGCCACCTTTAAGGGAAGCTGGCCAAATGACGTGAACGGCCGGCTAATTTTCAATTCGGCACATGTTATTGATAGCCGTGATCCCAAAGGACGTATGGCTGAGGCTGGTGACTATGTTATTGGCGAGTTCTCCGAGGGACACTTGGTGCAAGGCATCTGGTATGGTGCCGACAATCAGGTGAAAGGTAGTGTCATTATTGGTAAATAATTACTGGATAGATAATGGTTAGACGAATTGTTGTGTCGTTCATGCTGTTTCTGAATTGCACTTTGGTGTTAGCCCAGCTGTTTAGCATTGATAAGCGTAATGCGGCAGGGAAACCAGAACAGGTTGTCATGGACTTCCTTGAGCACTACTTCGTTGACTTAATGACGCAGAAGGATGTAACCATCGAGCGCAAAATGATGGATGACAAAGTATACTTTCGCAAAGGAAGCATCAAAGATCTGCGACACATCAATGATAGTGTTCCTTTCGTCATGACGTTACTCGATAGATATTATGAGGTGAAATGGATGCATGCCGGAGAGCCGTTTGTAACTCTTGTCTTCCCCGCTCAGTATGACCTCTTGTTGGGGATGAACCAAGAAAAGGCGCAGCTGCAGCTGAAGAAGACTATCCTCGCTGCTCCTCCAAGAAATACGACACTGCGCAGGAAAGGTGTTAAGGCACTACTGCCTGACGGAATATACAAGTTAGAGACAGACACGTTCCTATTGGCCAGCATGAGCGATGCCACATATTATAATAATGTGGCTCCCGTTTTCGACGCAACTCATCCTGACTATGCTGCCGCCAACCTTTTTGCCGGGTTGCTAACGGCTGATCGTCAGATGTATGTGGAGCAGTCTGTTTATGGCTTGAAAACCGTCAACTACACTCTTTCAATTAGTCAGTGGCTCAACTACTGTGCACAGTGGGGACTGAAGGTCTATTTCGGCATTGAGGAACAACGAGCAGACGGTTTTCTGGCCATTGTCATTGCCCATAGCAAGGAATTGGGATTCAGCCATCAGCTATCTGTCGTCATTCCCGACAGGTTCATTACTGATGAGAACGCCATCATGAAAGTAAGGATGACACCTTATATCCCCACTCACAATCTGAAGAACCTCTATCAGCAACCATCATCCACAAAACGTAATATTAAATGGCAATGAAACGTATCCTGCTAAGTTTATCTTTTCTACTTTCTCATTTTTCGTTGATTGTAGCACAGACGCCTGCAACCACGAAAGAAGTCAACGCCATCAAACGCGACACAGCTTGCATCTACGCTGAGGCTACCATGAAGGACGTAAACGAGGCGATTATTGGAGCTAAATCCATTTTGGAGATGAAAGTCGGCGAATGGGTACGCTCACAGTATCCCAATGAGAGCATAGATGTGTGTATAGCCAAGGCTAAGGAACACAGTTTCGAGGTGCAGACCCGCCGTGGCGACTATTATCGGGCATTTGTTTATGTAAGGAAGAGAGACGTTATGCCTATTGCAGACAAAAGCGAGGTTGTGGTGTTCCAAGTCCAGCCAGACACCATCAAGCCTTTGACTACTCCTGAAGAAGTCATCTCAGAGGGGACACCAGTGGAATCACCAGCTCCAGTTGCCACTCTGACTAAAGAAGAGGAACAAATGATTGCAGTCACCAGCTTCTATGATATTGAGCCCTATATCAAGGGGATGCAGGACAGCAAGAAATTGGAAGCTTACGGTAAATACGCAACTATGCCTTCTGACTCTGCCTGCTACCTCTTTGTTTATAACCAGCAGGGACAGGTCAAGGCTGTGCTTCACAAAACTTCTGCCGCTCAAATCAATTTGAAAACCCTTAAAGAAGATAATGTAAAGAATTACAGAAATTGCGGCGCCATCTGGTTCCAATTAAAGTAAAAGGACGATGAAAAAGATATTCATAATTCTCATGGCAACTTTGTTTGCCATTCAAGGTAAGGCTAACGACATTAGCTTTATTATTTCTGATGGAATAGACAATGCTGCCGTTAAGTCGAAGATAGAGAGTGGGGTTAGCCGTATGCTGACTGAGATTAATGCTGCTCAGGACGCAGGACGCAGCCTCAATTTCGCTGCAATGGGCGGTATCGACACCCGTGTACAGCAGTCGATGGCCATGCTATGGGAGAACTGTCCGTTTGAGTGTACAGATGAAGAGATAATAGAGCATTGTATCACAACAGGGTCAGGTTATCAAGTGCGTAACATTCCACTGATGATGAAGCCAACAGGTGAACGTGAGTTTGGTGAGGATGAATATCAGGAGGCAGTCATCAGTTTCGACCGTCAGGGTAATGTAGAGAGTTTCTACCTTAGTATCTCCATGAACCTTTATATGAATGTCATCAATGCCAACCTGGAGCTGACTGACCTGCGGCGGCGCCAGATGATTCTCGACTATGTAGAGCAGTTCCGCACGGCCTATAACCAGAAAGACATCAACTTCCTGAATCAGGTCTATAGCGACGATGCCCTTATCATAACAGGTAAGGTCATCACTCAACGCCGCATGCAGAACGACCGCATGGCCACCTCGCAGAAGATTCAGTACAACAAGCAGTCGAAGCAGCAGTACATCAACAATCTGCGAGGCATCTTCCAGCGTAACAGCTATATCAAGGTAACATTCGACGAGATAGAGGTGATGCGTCATCCTGTCAATCCTAATTTCTATGGTGTCACCCTCCTGCAAGGTTGGACCAGTGGAAAGTACCACGATGACGGCTACCTCTTCTTGCTCTGGGACTTCACAGACGAGAATGCTCCTCAAATCCACGTCCGCACCTGGCAGCCCGACAAGATAGGAGGCAAGCCGCTTCCTAAAGACGAAGTGTTTAGTTTAAGTGATTTTGATATTTAATAAAAGAAATTTGTTATGGCAAACATTCAATTCATTCCAATAGGATTCAGACAAACAAATGACATTTGTCTGCTGGCAAGTTTTTCCTTTGTTTTAGGTTACTACAAGAAACTTGAGAATGAAGCTCTGGAGGAAATAAGTGTATATAATGTGTGTGATAAATATATGCAATATTTGTTACAACTCCCAGAGAACGCTATTATTCGTCAAAATATGGAAGTCGACTATATTTCGCTCTTTAATGAAAATGACCAAATTGTGAATGTTAATAATTACGAACTTTTTGTTTCAATGCAATTGCATAATTATTGTCATGGTAGAAATATAAGAGGGCTTAACCATATAAAAGCATACGACGATTATTTGTATAGAGAAGGAGATGATATTCGTTGCCATAATTTCAGAATTGATGATAGAGATGTTGTCACTGGTATTATTCCTATCCCTGAAGCTCCTGCGATAATTATGAGACATCTTGATGATAATGAAAACAATTTGGCAATGATAGTATACCAAACTCAAAGAGGTGGCCATACTGTTCTTGTTGGGAGAAACAATCTGAATGGGGAATATTTCTTCCGTGATCCTAGCAATGACAATATAAGCAATGTATGCTCTCATGTCAACCTTTCGCTCAGTGATATGCATACTATTAGTGAGTATGTTTTATTCTCTTCAATAATTTAGATAAACTATGTACATAGCATATAAACAGTAAAATAGAATATGAAAAAATATATTGTTGTCTTTCTTTTACTATCATCATCTTACCTTTCCGCCCAAGACATTGAGGTGAAGAAGTTTGAGCCGTTGGAGAAAGACCAAACGGCGGTGACAAGTCCGAGGAAGGATATAAATGGTACTGCGTGTGGACTGGTGAAAGTGCGGTTGAAAAAAGAAGGCATCTTATTCCAAGGTAATGTCGTTGGTGAAGTAGAAACGACTGGCTCAGAATACTATGTTTATTTGGCAAAAGGATGTAAACGTATCAATATTAAACATCCAGACTATTTGCCGACAACAATTGTTTTTTCAGATTACGGTATTGCTAAGATTGAATCGGGAAAAACTTATTTATTGGAATTAAAAGCAGAGAAGGTAATACGAAAAACTACTTCGAAAAAGCCTGGCGTTCTAGTAATGAACATTAATCCTTCAGATGCAGACTTATATATTGATAATGAATTGATTCCGAGAGATAATAGCGGCATTTACACATTGAATATAGCACAAGGCAATCATTACTATACAGTGCAGAAAGGTGCTTTCGGTATCAATAATCGTATTGCGAAAGTTGGTAGTAAGTTAAGCAAAATTGATGTTGACTTGACGGATTATTATGCCTTCGTTAATGTGACATGCGAATTTAAGAAAGCGGATATTTATATTGATAATGAGCTAAAAGGAACTGGCATGTGGAAAGGTCTTGTTCCTCCAGGTGAAATCACGATTGAAGCGAGATGGAAAGGATATCATCCATTATTTCGTACTATGCTACTTAATGAAAATGATAGTATAGAAATATTATTCTCCGATTTTAAAATGCAATCAGGAAGTCTTTCTGTTAATTATAAACCAGATAGTTGTGTTGTTTATATTGATGGAAACAAAATGGGTGTAACTCCACTTGTTATTGATGATCTTGCTATTGGAGATCATCATCTGAAAGTAGAAAAACCGTATTATACTGAACACATAGATTCATTAACTATTGAAGAGGGGCAAAATTTAAATATTTCAGGTTGTTTACCGTATAAAGATGACTTTTCCGAAATATGGGTCAAAGCACATGAAGGTGATATCCATGCTCAATATAAACTTGCGGAGTGTTACATGTTTGACCGCTCATACATAAAAGGATGGACAAGAAGTATGGTGAATCACAAACAGGCGGTTTATTGGTACGAAAAGGCAGCATTGCAGGGTAGTCGTTCTGCCCAATGCATGATGTCATATTTCTATATGTATGGTAAATATGTTGAACGTGACTATAACAAATCTTTTAGGTGGGCAAAACAAGCAGCAGATCAAGATGATGCGCATGGTTGTTACTATATCGGTTGGCACTATGCCTATGGTCATGGAGTAATAAAGGATATGAAACAGGCTATTAAATGGCTTCGCAAGTCAATCATATTAGGTGATAATGGAGATGCAAAAAAGTTTTTAATAGAATTAGGATATGAATCTGAAATTCCATCAATATATGATGTGCAATAAACTTTTGTTTAATTTGTTTTTAGTTCTATTGCCACTGTCGATGTATGGGCAGGGATTGAAAGTGAAGAAAATGGAACTTCTTCGGTTCGATGTGTCTGCATCAACTCATTTAAGAAATGACAGCTCTGGTGTTGCATGTGGCCTTGTAAAAGTTCAAGTTAATAATCCTACGTTGTTATTTGGGAAAGAAGCTGTTGGCTCTGTAGATAATAAAACAAATGAGTATTGGGTATATTTGTCCAAAGGGACAAAATCACTTACTATAAAGCAGCAGAATTGTTTGCCGATGCCTATTCTTTTCAAAGATTTTGGAATAGAGGAAATTGAATCCAAAACATGTTATCTTTTGTTGCTCAAAAATAATCCGCTAATTTCAGAAAAAAATGCTCTTGTTATCAATGTAAAACCATCAACCGCCAATATTCTCATTGATAATTATGCGTTAGATGCTGAAAAGAGTGGCAGCTATAAGCTGTTTCTAGAGAAGGGCGTACACGTATGTAAAATAATGGCTGAGGGGTATCGTCCTACGGTAGAAATCGTAAAAACAGGAAAAGGTGTTCAAACACTGAATTTGGAACTGGAGTCTCTAATGGCTGATGTAAATATAGAATGCCAGACATCAGATGCAGATATTTATGCTAACAAGAATAAAATTGGCACTGGTGCTTGGAAAGGAAAACTCCCTGCAGGTCAGTATATAATAGAGGCTCGAAAGGATGGATATACAACAAAAACTGTGTCTATCAGTATAGCAGAGAAAGAATCTAAATCTCTTTCTCTTCCTGCTCTTGAGAAAGCCATTATTCCATTTTTGATAAAAACCACTCCTTTAAAGTGCTATTTGAGGGAAATAATAATAGATGGTAGCTTGGTTGGCAGCGATGCTTTGTGTCATGTTGGAATACCGTCCGGCAAGCACATTTTAGAAATTAAAATAAATGGTTGCATTTCGATAAAAGAGGACATTATTATTACTAAACCTGATACTTTAGAATTCATATTGAAACCTGAGAATGACATGTTCGCCTCTGCATTTAGCGGAGACTATAAAGCTTGTTACAAGCTAGGGGGTAATTATGCTTATGATTATAAGAATACCGATGTGAATCAAGGTAAATATTGGTATGATATAGTTCTTGATAATATTGATTCTATAGATGCGAAATGGCTATTGAAAGGTGGAACACATTGGGGTGGCGGTAAACCTTATGAAGAATTAATAGCTTTCTATACAGAAAAGGTAAAGGATGAGCTTTCTGTGAGTAAGGTGTTAAACCGATTGGAATCAATTATAAATATTTCCCGCCCAGATTGGTACGATCTTAGTGAAATGGATATAGCTAAAGCATATAAGGAAATAAAAAAATACAAGCAAGCAATTACATGGTATGAGAGATGGCTTCCTAAAGCAAAGATTATCAATATAAATTATTACTCATACGCATATGAGGATTTAGGAAAATGTTATAAAGAAATGGGGGATTTAGATAATGCTTTAAAATGTCTACTTAAGGCTCACTCTTTTTATGCAAATTATTCTGATGAGATCGCATCTCTTTATTATGAAAAAGGTGATATACCAAATGCCGTTATTTGGTACAAGAAATTCTATAAGGAAGCTGGATATAATAAGCCGGATGGGGATTTCATCAATGGCAATAAAGTTGATTTTATAAAAGATATGAAAAAAAAAGGACTTTATGAAGATGTTGTGAAATAACTAACAGGTGAGGAGAATGGTCATTTTTTTACGAAAAGAGGAAGCATTACAGGCGTTTAATGATATAACGAGCGAATAATGTATGTGTATATTTTATCATGTCTCAAATTTAGACCTTGAAGAAGGTCGGATTTTTACGATTAATGATTTCAAAGGTGATTGTACTTATGACCACTTAAATAGGCCAGAAGTGCAAAAATCTGTTAATATCAAAATGGATGAATGCCGTCCAAATAACGTACTTAGCAGAATGAAATGCATTTACGTGTTTGATAATTTGGCGCAAAGTAAAGTTTACGCTCGTAGTATTCATCAAGAACGTATTTACGAAGTAAGATGTAATGGAACTGTATGCGGCCCTTATCCCATGACACTTGTTAATACAGCATTAAGATGTGGTAACGATAGATTACCAGAAGTTCTAAGAGAATACTGGAATAGTACGCAAAACTGGAAAGTACATGAATATTTAGCAGATTCTATAACTATAATAAGATCCATTCCATTAGCAAATGGTGGTAATATTATTGATGATTTTATCGATGATAGACAATTGTCGAGAAGAATATTTAATGTATAAAGACATGAAAAGGATTTTGATTTGCCTAATTGGATTAATTACTTGTTTTTTACCTATCACAGCCCAAGACATAGAGGTGAAGAAGTTTGGGCCGTTGGAGAAAGACCAGATGGCGGTGACAAGTCCGAGGAAGGATATAAATGGTACTGCGTGCGGACTGGTGAAAGTGGCCTTGAAGGAGCCTGGAGCCGAGTTCGAGGGCAATGTCATGGGCGATGTGCAGTTCACGGGAAGTGAATATCTAGTGTATATGCCTAACGGCTCAAAACGATTAGGTATAAAGCATCCAGACTATCTGCCAACTACCATCGTGTTTGCAGACTATGGTACCAAACGAGTGGCTTCATCGACGACGTATGAGCTGAAAGTGAAAGCCAACAAGAAGAAAGCAAAGGTTGATAATAGCAAGAAAGGTATGGCAGTGTTCAACATCAAGCCTTCTAACGCAATGTTACTGATAGATGGACAGATTGCAGATGGCTCTGGTGGAGCCTATACTTTGTCACTCCCATACGGTACGCATTATTATACTGTGAAGTTGAAAGACTTCAGCATCAACAATCAGATAGTTCAGATTGACAAGAATGTCAAGAACATCAACGTTGACCTGACTGAGTTTTTTGCCAAGGTTGCCGTTTCTTGCGACATGGATGATGTTTCGGTTTTTATAGATGATGAATTAATGGGAAATGGCTCATGGGTTGGGGGACTTATCCCTGGCCGACATGTATTTGAAGTTAAAAAAGAAGGTTTCCATACACAATCAAAAACAATTGAGGTTGAAGAAGGTGCAGAATTATCTCTTCGTTTTGAAAATCTTAAATCATTAACAGGTGGGATAAAGGTTGATTATAAGCCTTTCGGTTCTGAGATATATCTTGATGGGGTTCAAATTGGTGTTACGCCCATAGAAAGAAATAACATTTCCGTTGGTGAGCATCAATTAACGATAAAAAAGAAATCAGGTGGAGAAAAAATAATAACTATAAAAGTTTTTGAAGATAGGACGTTGGAGGTAAAGGGATATTTGCCGATGTCTGATATTGAGGTTCTTATGGATGAAGCGGGGATTGGAAACGGATGTGCGATGAACATTCTGGGACAATACTATGCTTTTGACGCTGAGATTACGTCTTTAATTGCTGGACCATGTTTTGAATGTATAGAGGAATTGGACAAGGAAATAGCTGAAGATGAAAACGCACGTCAGTTGTGGCGAGATGCGAGCTCCAAATCGGATAGAGAGCGTGTTAACGAAGCAATCAAATGGTTTGGTAAGGCTATAACTGCAACCTATCGTTCAGGCCACGAAGTGGGAAAGTTCTATGCAATGCTGGCATTATCGGAGTGTTATGCCCGACTGGGAAATTATAATGATTCTTTTAAGTGGGCAAAGAAATGTTATGATGAGTATAAAGGCGAGGGGTGGACTACTTCGTATTATCTTGCTTGGCATTACTATTATGGTAAAGGAACGGAGATTAATGTTAGTATGGCAAAACAATTACTAAATGCGGTTACAGGCTATAATTCAAAGTACACTGCTGAGCTGTTGAAAAAAATAACAGAGAGAAGTGCCTCTCCAAACGACCTGAGTAGCTATTGGCACTTTTCTCTTTCATATCAACAAAGTTTTGGATATTAATAATTTAAATGACAAAAGGCGTATGGAACACAGATTTCAAAAACTATTTATTATTCTATTTTACTTGGTTGCTTCATTTCAAGTATATGGACAAGGCTTTAAAGTGAAAGAGTTGAAACAAAACGTTAGTGATGGGGCGGCTTTTCATGCACCTTTAGATGCAAAAGGACATCCCAGTGGACTGATAAAAGTCAGAACAGATGATCCGAACTTGCGATTCATGGGAAACATTGTGGGGGAAGTAGAGAACAAAATGAATGAGTATTGGGTTTTCATGGAAATGGGCAGTGAGTCTTTGGTTATCAAACATCCCCATTTTCTTCCTTTAAGAATTGACTTTTCTGCTTATGGCATCGAAAATATTGATTCAAAAGCAACCTATTTGTTAAGTCTTCAGACACTAAAATACAAAGAAAAAAATAAGCTGACGGTAAAGACATATCCTGTCGATGCTACGTTTATCCTTGATGATTGGATTATAGATAACGAAGCGAATGGATTATACCAATTGTATTTGCCTAAAGGCCAATATACCTGTCGTTTTGAAGCAGAAGGCTATCGTTCCAATGTGCAGATGGTTTCAATAGGTAAAGAGCCACAAACTATTGATGTAATGATGGAATCAGTCCTTGCAGATATAGACATAACATGTGCAACAAGTACGGCAAGCATTAGGATTGATGGAGACACAAAAGGTGTAGGAGGATGGAAAGGTAAAATCATGCCTGGCAAACATGCGATTGAAGCTGTTTGTGAAGGATACGAAGTCTATCAGCAAATAGTTGATTTGCAAGAAAAAGAAAAGAAAAATTTCAAAATCCCACCTCTCAAAAGGATTATCGGGACAGTGATAGTGAACACAGTACCCGAAGGTTGTACTGTAATGATAGATGGTCAAAACTATGGAAAGACTCCTTGTTCTATTCCTGATATAGTTTTTGGAAAGCACCATTGTGTTATCTCACTCGATTCCATTGGAATAAAAAGGTCCAAGGAAATGGACATAGACATTGCAAATAATGGTGTAAATCCGATTAATTGTGAATTAGCAACAGTTGAAGAATGGGAAACTTATAATAAAGCTTTCCAATGGTTTGACGACGCTGGTTATTATCCTGGTAGTTTTCCTGACGAGAATGTTTGTATTCAGTTTGATAAGATTATGGAAGTTGTTGATAAGCTTGATAGTGGCTTCTTTCTTCAAGAAATCAGAAAAGTGCATATGGGAGGCAGTTCTTATTGGCCTTTAGGAGAGATTATGGTAATAGGATACGGAGTCTCGGATGATAATTTGGAAAAACAGGTGCGATTGGCTGAAAAAATGCAGAGGAAGAGCTTTGGAGCCAATAGTGAAATCGCAGATATTTATGAACGTAGGGGTGATAACCTTAAAGCATTAGAATGGTACAACGATGCTTTAGCGGCCTTAAAGAATGAGTATAATAATGAAACTGACGAAGAACAAAGGCAATTCATTCAAATGAGAATTGACAGCATTGAGGAAAAAATTGACAACCTAAAGAAGTAATTATAATTTTTTAAAGAAAGAAACATGAAACATCAGATTCTTGGGTACTGCCTGCGGACTGGTGAAGGTGGCTTTGAAGGAGCCATGGCCGAGCTTGAAAACAATGTGCTGGGTGATGAAAAAAAAGAAGAGATAGCACTAAATAGAAAGTATAAACGATTTAAAGAAGTTATTGTAATCAAAAATAGGGAATAATATGAAAAAGAATGTTTTTAAGCTTTTTATGGCAATGGCGATGGCCGTGAGCATTTTATGCTCTTGCCAGTCTGAGAAAAATGTTCCAGTAGTAGGTGTCCTTACTGCGTATTATGCATTGGAGGACTTCAAGGCAGAGGGCTCTGAGTATAAGAAGGGGCAATTGATTTGTGATTCAAATAATCCCTTGAACAGAATTGTTGATAAGGATGCAGATAATTATAAGTATGAAGGAGATGATGGGGGAGAACTATATTCATGGCTACTTCCTAAATCAAAAGTTGAAAAGAAAACTTACACGATGAATCAGCTTACTGCCTCAGATATTGGTGATAAAGCATATTTTGTGGCCGAAAATGGCTGTGTCGCACGGATATTCTGGTCTAACATTAATGGACATCGCTACTATAATTGGAATGGAGAGGAGGAAAAATATCGTGATGAAGAGAGGTATAAAGAATGTTTTGTACTGAGTGTAGAATATGTTAGCCCATATAATAATGAGAAGATACTTTTTGAAGAACAATTGGAAGAAAAGCAGGGCAGTATTAAATTGTATTGCAAAAACCGCTTTGCAGGAGATGGCATAGACTCAACCGATTGTCGTTTTCGTGAAGGCTTAATAGGCTTTGTTGAGGAATCTTGGTATAACAAAGAGGAATGGGGATATGATATAACCGCATACGACGGGGATGGTAATTTGCTTGTTGATCAGTGGGAAGTAGATGGTATTGCTGATTATATTTCTATTGCCTACATCGCCGATTTGAACGCTTTGTACGTCAATGGGCAATTGTATTATAGGAATAATGACGATAGTATTGAGTCCCATTTTAATGTCATGGCTCCATCTGATTTGAAGAACGGTTCTCTGTCTAATCAGACTGAAGGAAGCGCATCTGAGGGTAATGTCGTACAAGGCGAAAATGATAATAGTAATAATCAGTCAACACCCAGTAATCAAATAGATGTCTCTGGCATCCTCAATGAATGCCAGACAGAAATAACCTCATGTCAAAGGGAAATCGAGTCATTATGCAAGACCTTCGCAGTGTTGGCATCTGATGATGATATAGACATGATGAAGTATGGGCAGATGAAGATTACATTTATTAATGGAGTAAATGAGTGGCTGGACAAGGCGAACTACGCATTTGACAAATGCGCAAGGGATTTGCAACAGGCCGGTGTTAATGATGCCAAGACAACCGTTAACCAAGAAAAGCGACAATTCAATATTGCCATTAATGAACTGAAATCAAGAACACTCCAACAAGTAGAAATGAGCTATTAGGCTTTGGGCTATATACGGCGATGGCGAAGGAAAGGACAGGAATTCAAACTGTTTGAATGAAAAAAGAAAATAGCAATGCGACGACTGAAAATAATGACAGACGATTACAATCCGCCCGTTGACCCGTTTGGGACGGACAGGATGACGGACGCGCTGAAGGTGTTTTGCAGGGAGCAGGGGATGGATGCACCTGAGTTTTGGATTATCAATCCGGATAGGTATATTGACCCAGAGGGTGGTTGTCTCATGCCTTACGCTGCTGTGCTTCATCTGTCTGGGAAGGATCGCTGGGAGGAGTTCGAGGCGAGCGCAATCTTCCTGCTGGCGGATTTCTCTGAAAGGGAGAATCGCGAGATGGAGCAATCGAAACTGGAAATTGCATTCAGGGATATTGGTGAGCCTGTCGTGCTGACGACAAGGGTTCCTGAGGGGCTGAGTCGGCAGAGGAACAATCTCAACTTCTACAAGAGCGTGGGGATGACAAGGATACCCATCACTTGGGAGGACGAGACTCAGCATGTGTATGAGGTATATGTGAAAGGGCACATCGACATGGGGTCGTTTGCGAATATGATGGAGCGGGTGGAGTATATAGGAAAAGATATAATATATGCGTGAAATATTCAGATTCTTGATTGATGTGTACTTGGAGGGTACAAATGTTGGCGAGCTTTGGGTGGAGATACCAAGGCAACTATACGAGCGAGTGAGAAATGATGCTCCAAAGATAAGCGACAACCCTCAGCGAGATAATGAAACGGCAAAGTTCTTTGGTTTGGAGTCAGAGAATATACGGACGTTTCAGCAGACGATGGAAGAGGACTATCCAGAGATTTCAGAATGCATTCAGAGCAGAATTACCGATGCCATGTACCACGGTGAGATTGTTGATTTGGACGCTGTTGCTGATACGTGCGGAGAGCCAATGACTTTTTTCAGCCATGATGATTCAATCACCATTGACTATAAAGACATGGATGACTATGTGGCAAGGGCGGAGCGTAGGTATAATCTGTTAGGAGAATGGGATGAAAAATATCAGCTTGAACTACAGAGAGAAGTTTGAAAAATCGATGCCAGTCACCTTTGACAGCGTAGATTTTGAAGATGGACATGAGGTTGAAAGAATGTGGCTTGCTGGCTTGGTGGATGGCAAGTGGGTGGAGGATTATGTGGTCGTGCGGCGGTCTGCATACGATATTGAGACGGATGAGGCTGGGGCTGTATTAGCGAAGATAGAGAACGGACGGATGCTGGTGAAGGCTCCTGACGTGGCGTATTATCGGATTCCTGAAGATGTCTATCGGATAGCAGGTCATGCTTTCAAGGAATGTAAAGCGATGGAAGAACTGGATGTGCCCTATTTGGTGAATGACAATGAGATAGATAAGGCCCTGAAGTGTAGTGGGCACCAGTTCAAAGTGCATCTGTGGAACTGGTCGTACGACAGCACGAGAAGTGAACAACTGGAGAAGGAAATAGCGGAGGGCTATGTAGATGAATATGGATTCGTGTACAGTCAAGACCGCAAACGGCTTCTGAAAGCTGCACCCAAAGTGAAGGAGTATTGGATTCCTGAAGGGGTGGAGAAGATAGACCGTCTGGCTTTTCATCATTGTGTGTTCGAGGACTTGCATATTCCTTCTACCTGCAATCTTGAGGCATTACCCTTGGAGGAATGCCCGGTATTTGGTAATGAACGTATTCAGGGCTGTATCTGGCCGTGGGAGGAGCCGTACTCGTCCAGTTCAAATATATTCTTATCGCCTGGAACGAGTAAATAGACTGTATTTCCCACCCTGATTGCCTGCAAAAGGGGAAAAGAGGCCGGCAAACAGGGAAAAGAGGCCTTCCAGCAGGGGGGAAAGAGCCCTCTGGCTCGTTGCTGCCACGCGCCCGCATGAATAAGGGCGGCCGCCCTTATTCATGCGGGCGCCCGCCCTTTTATATTGGAGCGGACGGC
>ODAJ014731162.1_pt1 | contig 21217 bp, 19 predicted proteins | sample 1539241 | NCBI WGS metagenome assembly ODAJ01 (sample SAMN02144231, study PRJEB22623) | gut metagenome | biome: sheep rumen | host: Ovis aries | place: New Zealand | reverse complement strand
AGAAATTATGAAGTGGAAGCGAATTATTGACATAGCGGTGAAGGTTGTAGTAGCCGCTGTCACCGCCTTTGTGACGGCACTGGGCACGACATCGTGCATGGGCCATGGACCGTTTTAGCGGGCTTCGCCCTAGTGAAACGCTACGCTAGTGAACAGTGAAACATCAAGAGTGAAAAAAAGCGGGGTGACCGAAAGGTTGCTCCGCTTTAACTATTCTGTTAGAACAGGTTTTTGGAATGCCGTAAAGGAAAAGTTCGGTTTTTCTTGCATGTCTCAATTTTATTACGTAATTTTGCAGAAAGTATTTGGACAACTAAAACTATAAAAGAAAATGAATAGCAGCGAACATCTTATTCTGAATGCCAATCCGCTGGTTGTGGCATTGCAAAAACCCGCGGCTGAGTTTACAAAGGCCGACATCATCAGCTATATTGTGAAAAACGACATCCACATGGTCAACTTCATGTATCCGGGAGGTGACGGGAAACTGAAGACGCTGAACTTTGTCATCAATGACCTGGCCTATCTGGACACCATCCTTACCTGTGGTGAAAGGGTTGACGGCAGTAGTCTGTTCTCTTTCATTCAGGCTGGCTCGAGCGACCTCTACGTGCTGCCTCGTTTCCGCACCGCCTTTGTTGACCCCTTTGCCGAAATTCCTACTGTTGCCATGCTCTGCTCTTATTTCGACAAAGACGGTAACCCGCTGGAGTCGTCGCCTGAGCACACGCTCCATAAGGCTGCCACGGCATTTAGGGAGATTACGGGGTTTGAATTCCAGGCTATGGGTGAACTGGAGTATTATGTCATCAGTGACGACGAAGGGGTGTTCCCGGCTCAGGACCAGCGTGGCTATCACGAATCGGCTCCCTATGCGAAAGCTAACGAGTTCCGTACCCGTTGCATGCAGTACATCGCACAGACGGGTGGTCAGATTAAGTACGGTCATTCTGAGGTGGGCAACTTCAGCCTTAACGGCAAGAACTACGAGCAGAACGAGATAGAGTTCTTGCCTGTACCTGTCGAGCAGGCTGCCGACCAGCTGATGCTTGCCAAATGGATTATCCGTAACTTAGGCTACCAGCTGGGCTATGATGTCACCTTTGCACCCAAGATTACGACGGGCAAGGCTGGCTCTGGTTTGCATATCCACATGCGCATCGTCAAGGACGGAAAGAACCAGATGCTGGCAAATGGTGTTCTCAGCGAGAGTGCGCGCAGAATGATTGCCGGCATGATGGAACTGGCTCCTTCTATCACCGCTTTTGGCAACAAGAATCCAACCAGCTACTTCCGTCTTGTGCCTCATCAGGAGGCTCCTACGAATGTCTGTTGGGGTGATCGCAACCGTTCCGTATTGGTTCGTGTGCCCTTGGGTTGGGCTGCTGATGTGGATATGTGTCATGCTGCCAATCCGTTGGAAACAGAAACCAGCTACGATACTAGCATCAAGCAGACCGTGGAGATGCGTTCTCCCGATGGCAGTGCCGACCTCTATCAGTTGCTTGCCGGACTTTGTGTAGCCTGTCGGCACGGCTTCGAGATGCCTGATGCTTTGGAGGTGGCTGAGCGTACCTATGTGAATGTCAACATCCACGCTGCCGAGAATGCCGACCGGCTTGCCACATTGGCACAACTGCCTGATTCGTGTGTAGCTTCTGCCGAATGTCTTGACCGCCAGCGTAAGGTGTTCGAGGAACATGGTGTGTTCTCACCTGCCATGATTGACGGCATCATCGCCCAGCTGCGAGCTTTCGACGATGTGACTCTCCGCAAGAATATCTCTGGTTTCCCGGAGGAAATACAGAAACTCGTAACTCAGTATTTCCACTGCGGATAGTTTAGGAAAAAATTGAAGTCGTGAACTTTTTTCACGACTTCAATAAGACTATTTTTCTTCTCGCTCTACGGGTGAGAAACGGAACTCGGAGGGTAGGGGGGTGAGCTCCTTGTATTTCTTGCGGAGCTTGCGGATTTGCTTCTCCAGCTTCTTCTTGTTGGTGGCATAGAAGACAACGCATACGCGGTCGGGTTCCAGATACTGGTCTGTCATGTGCTCCTTCAACTGATAGGAGTAGTGTTCACGGTCCAGGAGGAACTTGGTCTTGGAGTCTATCCATGCGCCTTGCACGTCTTGTATCTCGGTGATATAGACCACGGAGTCCTTGAAGGAGGCTGTGAAGCCGAGCATATAGACGTGGGCTGGCTGTATAGGCTTTGCCTGTGCTGACACGGCAAAGGCTGTGAGCACGACGGCAAGGGTTAAGAGCTTGATAATCTTCATTGTCCTAAATATGATTTTAATAATTTATTCTTTGTATTGTTACGCAAATGGCGGATGGCCTTTTCCTTGATCTGGCGCACGCGTTCGCGGGTGAGTCCGTATTTATTGCCTATCTCTTCGAGGGTCATCTCGGGTTGTCCGATACCATAGAAGGCGCTGACGACGGAACGCTCGCGGTCGTTGAGCGTCTGAAGGAAGACGGCAATCTCGTCACGGAGCGACTCCAAAACCAACTGGCGGTCGGCCATAGGGGCATCGTCGTTGACAAGCACGTCGAGCAGGCTGTTTTCTTCGCCATCGACGAAGGGCGCATCTACGGAGACGTGGCGTGCATTAGCCATCATGGCTTCATCGACCTTGTCTTCAGGGAGGTCGATACGCTCCGAAATCTCATCGGTTGAAGGGCGTCGCTCATGCTCCTGTTCAAACTTGCTGAGAATGCGGTTGATCTTGCTGACGGAGCCGACTTGGTTCAGCGGTACGCGAACGAGACGGCTTTGCTCGGCAATGGCCTGCAGGATGCTCTGACGAATCCACCAAACGGCATACGAGATGAACTTAAAACCACGTGTCTCATCGAATTTCTCAGCAGCCTTGATGAGTCCGACATTGCCCTCGTTGATAAGGTCGGGCAGGGAGAGACCTTGGTTCTGGTATTGCTTGGCAACAGAAACCACAAAACGGAGATTAGCTCTTGTCAACTTCTCAAGGGCCTTGCGGTCGCCCTTGCGAATACGTTGCGCCAATTCCACTTCTTCATCCGTCGAAAGGAGTTCCTCTTTACCTATCTCTTGTAGATATTTTTCAAGTGACTCGCTCTCGCGGTTGGTTATAGATTTCGTGATTTTTAGTTGTCTCATGTGTACCGTTTTTTAGTTAGTCGGATGCAAAAGTAAGGCATTTTTTCGGAACTACCAAAAAAACGCCTTACTTTTTTCACAAACCTCTTACCTCAAAACTATTCATTCTGCAGATAGACCACGAAACCGCCACGCTTGCCGGTGGGGAAGATACCCTTGATAACCAGCATCTGGTCTTTGGCATCCTTCACGGCCTGCTGCAAATCGTCGAAGCTGCGCATGGGCTGGTCGTTGACTACCTGGATGATGAATCCACGGGGAACACCGGCTTCCTTCATCTTGCCGCCGCTGACTTTCAGCACTTCAAGACCATAGGATATTTCGAGCTGCTTCTTCTGAGAATCGGTGATAGGACGTACGTCGATGCCCAGCACGTCAACATCAGCATTCTTCACCACCTTGGTGTTGCCTTGTTCGTTCTTCAGGGTGAGCGTAGTGGTCTTCTCCTTCTTGTTGCGCAGGTAGGTAATCTTCACCTTGTCGCCGGGACGCTTCTGGGCAATGATGGCCTGCAGCTCACCAAACTGCTTGACCTTCTGACCGTCGATGTGGGTCAGCACGTCACCCTCCTGGAGTCCTGCATCAGCAGCAGCACCGTCTTCCACAACCTTATCGATGTAGATGCCTTCCATCGTTCCGAAGTCCTGGACGTCCTTGTCCTGATCCTTCATGGCGTCCACGTAGTTCTTTACGTCCATACCTTGGATGCCAATCATGGCACGCTGGTAAGAACCGTATTTCTTGAAGTCGTCCACAGCCTTGTTGACGATGCTAGTAGGAATGGCGAAACCATAGCCTATGTTTGAACCCGTCTGCGAGTAAATCATAGCGTTGATGCCAATCAGCTCGCCGCGCGTGTTGACCAGTGCGCCACCTGAGTTACCCTGATTGATGGCGGCGTCGGTCTGGATCATCGAGCTGACGCCCTGTCCCATTGAGCGGGCCTTGGCTGATACAATACCAGCAGTCACGGTGTTGTTCAGTCCGAGGGGGTTACCGACAGCCAGTACCCATTCGCCTACCTTCACGTCGTCGGAGTTGGCAATGGTGATGGCGGGCAGGTTCTTGGCGTCAATCTTGATGAGTGCCAGGTCTGTCGTTTTGTCAGCACCGATGATGCGTGCGGAGTATTCCTTAGAGTTCTCGTTCAGCGTTACTGTCAACTCGTCAGCTCCATCCACCACGTGGTTGTTGGTGACGATATATCCGTCAGCAGAGATAATAACACCGGAACCGGCTGCCGCACGCTTCGGGGTCTGCACCTGACGCTGGCGTTTGCCACCGTTGTTGCCCTGTCCGCGTCCGAAGAATCCGCCAAAGGGATCGCTGAAGAAATCCTCGAAAGGATCGCTGTACTCTACGGTCTGCGTCTTCGAGTTGATGACGGACTTGATGTAAACCACAGAGGGAAGGGACTTCTCTGCTGCGTAGGTTAAGTCAACGGGTTGACCTGCAGGAGCGGAGGCTGCTGCAGGAGCTGCTTGTGTCTTGTTGCACGATGCGGCTGAAAAGGCAACTACCATGAGGTAGAGTGCCGGCAGTAAATTCTTTACCATTCTTTTCATTGTACTATTCATTTTAAATTATTATACATTCGTTTTAATTCGTCTCGTTACGAAAACTGGTGCAAAAATAGGGCAAAGAATGGAAAAACTGACAGAATGTCGTAATTATTTGTCGCAATTTAACAATTACGCCTAATGGCTTAACGGGAATTAGATTTTAACGGTTTAATTCTTAAAATACTGACAAATTTAACGATTTGATGTGTTTTTAGTTCAAAATACGAAAATATGATGTCTTTACCCTTCTTTAAAAGAGCGGATGAAGAGGTGGAGGATGAAAAAATCCCAGGAGGTTAGTCCTGGGATGTTCGAAAAGAATGCTGAATGTTTATCTGGCATAAACGTATTTATGCAACGTTTTGCGCACAGCCCCTACGCCAGCATAGAGTTCTTTGACGTAACCCTCAATCTGTTCGCCAAGACCTGCTTCGTAGAGGTCCACGCCAAAGACATCCTTACGGCTGTAGAGTTTCTTCAGCGGACTCCAGTCCTGATCGGGCTTGCCAATCTCCAGCGGAGCCACGATGGCCTGCAGTTCTTCAAGCATCGGGTCGGGAGAGGGCTCGAAGGGTGTGCCATCATCCTTAATACCTTTCAGGTAACGCGCATAGCCAGCGAGCGTGAGGGGAATCAGCACGAGGTTGCTCTTGTCCAATCCACGGGCCAGGTACTTCTTGATGGTCTCGCCAAAGCGGATGGGCAGCTTCTGGGAAGTATCCATTGCGATACGCTGGGGAGCGTCGGGCATGAAGGGGTTGGGCAGACGACGGTTGATGACAGCACCAATGAACTCGTAAGGGTTCAGCACACCCGGGTCAGTCACTACGGGCATGGCCTCGATATAGCCAATCTTCTGGATGAAGGAACGCAGGTCTTCATCGGCCATCTCGGCAGAGATGAGCGTATAGCCCAGCATACAGCCGTAGATGCTCATGGCGGTATGAAGCGGGTTCAGACAGGTGGTAACTTTCATAGTCTCTACTTTGTCAACGGTCTCACGTGTGGTGTAGAGAGCTCCGCCCAGGTCGAGTGGAGGACGTCCGTTGGTGTAGTTGTCCTCAATAACGAGATACTGCACTTCCTCGGCATTCACGAAAGGAGCCGTGAAGGTGTGCTTCTCCGTCTCGATATAGTTGTTGTCGTCAAACCCGTCGGCAGCAAGGAGCTCCTTGACTTTCTCATGGGGACGCGGCGTGATCTTGTCAATCATAGACCAGGGGAAAGTAATCTTCTGCTCGTTCTTCAGATAGGCGAGGAATGCCTCAGGAACCAGTCCGTCCTTCACCCAGCGCTCAGCATAGGCAAACACACCAGCCTTCACCTTGTCGCCGTTGTGCGAGCAGTTGTCCATAGACTGTACGGTGAGAGGCAGTTCGCCAGCCTTGAAGCGTTCGAACAAGAGGGCGCACACCTTACCCATGGCAAATAGGGGCTTCATGCCACGAGCCAGGTCTGCCTCGTTATAGGTATAGCCCTTCTCGGTAATGGTGAATGAAATCATCTGGAGGGATGGGTTCTTGAAGATTTCGACTAAGCGGTTCCAGTCTTCGAACTGCGGGTCGGCTTTCAGCGCTTCCGTTACGCTGGCAATGACCTTTTTCTCGATAGAACCGTCTGAGCAGAGGTTCACGCAAAGCGACAGGTTGTTATAGGGGGCGTAAGCCTTGTCGATGACTTCAAAGTCGAAGGTTTCTGCCACAATGACACCCCGGTCGTACTTACCGGTGTTCAGGGCATCGTTCAGGATGGCGGCGGGAAAAGCACGGAAGATGTTACCTCCGCCAAAATGAACCCATGTAGGTTGCTTGGCAGTCTTTTCGCGTACCTCTTTAATATCATACTTTGGCAACTCGAAGCCTTTCGCTTCCCACTCAGCAGCAACGTAATTGCCGCTAAAAATATCGTTCAGTTTCATAATAGATAATAATAAGTATAAAATTTAGATGCAAAGGTAATGAATAAAAGTCAATATCAATTTTATTTATAAATAATTAACTCACTCACCTCTTACCTCTATTCATAATGCATCGACTTCGCCGGGCTGATATGCGATACCAGGAAGCTGGGCGCAATGAGCACGAAGACGCAGATGAGCAGTGTTCCGATGTTCAGTGCCAGGATGACGGGGATGTTTAGCTCCATAGGCGCTGTATCGACATAATAGCTGGCGGGGTCCAGGGAGATGAATCCCGTATGTTGCTGGAGGAGTACCAAGCCGATGCCGATGATGTCGCCCAGCAGCATGCCCTGGCTGATGATGAAGGCGGCAAACCAGAGGAAGGTGTGGCGCACCGTGCTGTTCCGTGCTCCCAGGGCTTTCAGCAGTCCAATCATCTGCGTGCGCTCCAGGATGATGATGAGCAAGCCGCTAATCATGGTGAAGCCTGCCACGCAGAGCATCAGCACAAGGATAACCCATACGTTGATGTCCAACAGGTCGAGCCACGTGAATATCTGAGGATAGCTCTCTTGAATAGTCTGCGAGGTGAGCGTCTCGCCATAGCGGTCGGAATCGTGGTTCACCAGTTTTTGCACCTTCTTGGCTGCGACGTCCATCTGGTCGAAGTCGCGAACCAGCAGTTCAGCACCGCTGCACTGGTCTTTTTCCCATCCGTTAAGCTTCTGCGGAGTGGGATAGTCGGTGAAGCAGAACAGTTGGTCGAACTGGGCCATGTTGGTTTCGTAGATTCCCGAAATGGTGAATTTGCGCACCCTGACATTATCGTTAATAAAATAGGCAAACACACGGTCGTTTACCTTCAGGTTCAACTTGTCGGCCATCGTGCTGGAGATGAGCAGCTGGTAGCTTGATTTCTCTGCAGAGAAAGCAGGCATCTTTCCTGCCTTGAGGTTCTGTTGCAGGAAGTGTACGTCATAATCAGGTCCTACACCTTTGAACGCCACACCTAGAAAGTCTTCATCCGTTTTCAGAATGCCTTGCGTAAGGGTATAGCGCTCGACATGACGAATCTCGGGCACGCTTTTCAGCTTGCGGAATAAAGTATCGCTGATGCAGACTGGCACGGGATTGGTGGTCTGCTGCGTCATGAAACTCTCGATGCGGATATGTGAGCCAAAGCCAACGACCTTGTCGCGGATGGTGTGCTTGAAGCCCAGAATCACCGAGACGGTGATAATCATCACGGTAAGACCGATAGCCACACCAATTGTAGCAATACGTATAGCAGGAATGCTCACGTCATGTTCGCCCTCCTGTCCGTAAATGCGTCTGGCAATGAAAAGCGGAAAAGTCATATTTATTCTTCTGTTCGCCCCGGATAAGCTTCCAATGCCTTACGAAGGATGAACAAGGCCCGCTCAAGGTCTTCTTTCTTCAACACATAAGCGATACGCACCTGATTGATGCCGGCACCTGGAGTGGTATAGAATCCGGCAGCAGGTGCCATCATCACGGTTTCACCTTCGTACTGAAAGTCGGCGAGACACCAGCGACAGAATTTCTCGGCATCGTCAACAGGCAACTTAGCTACGGTATAGAAAGCGCCCATAGGGATGGGGGAATAGACGCCAGGGATGCGGTTCAGTCCGTCAATCAAGCACTTACGGCGTTCCACATATTCGTCATAAACATCGCGGTAGTATTCCTCTGGAGCGTCCAGAGAAGCCTCTGCTACAATCTGACCAATCAGGGGAGGAGAGAGACGGGCCTGACAGAACTTCATGACGGCCTTGCGAACCTCTTGGTTCTTGGTAATCAGTGCACCGATGCGGATACCGCACTCGCTATAGCGCTTGGAAACGGAATCGATGAGGATGACGTTCTGCTCGATGCCTTCCAAATGGCAAGCGGAGATATAAGGAGAACCGGTGTAGATATATTCGCGATATACCTCGTCGGAGAAGAGGTACAGGTCGTACTTCTTCACCAAGTCGCGAATCTGATTCATCTCACGACGGGTATAGAGATAGCCCGTGGGGTTGTTGGGGTTGCAGATCATGATGGCGCGTGTGCGGTCATTGATCAGCTCCTCGAATTTCTCCACCTTGGGAAGCGAGAATCCTTCGTCTATCGTAGTTGCTATGGTGCGAATCTTGGCACCTGCCGAGATGGCAAAGGCCATATAGTTGGCATAGGCAGGCTCAGGAATAATAATCTCGTCGCCAGGGTTCAGACACGACATAAAAGCAAAGAGCACCGCCTCAGAACCACCCGAAGTGATGATGATATCGTCGGCTGTTACGTTGATGTTGTATTTCGCGTAATAGCCTACAAGTTTCTCGCGATAGCTGAGGTAGCCCTGCGAGGGAGAGTACTCTAGGATTTCACGGTCTATCTGTTTCAGAGCATCAAGTCCTACTTGTGGCGTTGGCAGGTCTGGCTGTCCGATGTTCAGATGGTAAACCTTTGTGCCGCGCTTCTTAGCGGCTGCGGCCAGAGGTGCGAGTTTCCTGATAGGTGACTCAGGCATCTCCAATCCGCGTACTGATATTTCTGGCATTTTCCTTAATTTACATAAATCGCCTGCAAAGGTAATAAAAAAAGGTAAAAGTGAGAAGTGAAAAGTGAAAAAAATCTTCTTGCTGCATAAAATATGATGAATTATGATTTTTTTTGTGAAATAATTATGAATTATGAATTACAAATTATGAATTATTTCGTACCTTTGCCCATCCAAACAAAAGAGCAGTATGAATTACGAAGAACTGTTGGCTTCCAAGAACCAGGGTAGGATGAATGCCACAAGGCTGCCTATCGGTGACTACTACCGTACACAAGTGGATGGGAAATATAGAGGTGTGGTTGACATCCGTGAAGAGATGTTGCATAACATCGTGTTCACCAAGGCGCTGGAAAAGGAATGCGAACAGAACAAGCTCTTGATGAATCCTCACCAGTTGCACTTTGAACCTCTGGGTGAGGGTAGCGAAATCAGACAGCTGCAGGTGGAGATAGGCACGTTCCTCTCGATGAAACAGCTGCTGGACGAGCAACCTGCCGTAGTAGCAGAAAAAGGGTTTATCGACCAGACGCTGGAAGCTTTGGTGAATATTACGAGCTACCTGCACGAACAAGGCATCAGACATATTTGCTATTCACCCAGTAGTGTGTTGGTAAGGAAAGGCGACAACAAGGTGATGCTGCTCTCGCATGGCTCCAACTACCAAGGAATTTCCGATCAGCGGGCTTTCTACGGAGACGATGCGAGATTCGTGGCTCCTGAGGTGTTAGAACATGGGACGGTAGATGACCGTTGCGACGTGTATGGCATCGGAAAGTTGATGGAGGTGCTTTTTGAGCGGGCAGAGATGCCTTTGGAGTATAAAATGGCTCTCAAGAAAGCGGTCAGTCCACTGCCGGAAGACCGTTTTGCCACTCCAGAGGATATGCTGCAAATGGTTCGGAATAGGCGTAACACCAAGAAATCGGCCATCACGTTTGCCGTTGCCGCGGGTATTGCCTTGTTGTGTGTCGGCATATATTTCGAGATGTTCCCTGAATCGCATCAGGTGGAGTTCGTGAAGCCTGCCGCACAAACTCCCGAAGACGACATGCTGGATAAGGGATTCTCGCCTGGCGAGATCGGTGTGGGACAGACAGACAGTTTGGACACGATGACCGTCGTGGAACGGGAGCGCGATTATCAGGCCAAGGCCGAGCAGATATTCCGCAAGAATTATGAGAAAGAGGCTGAGCGCATTCTCTCCAGGATATATAATAAGGATTATATGAGCAAGTCGGAGAAGCGATTCCTCGCCGAAAACCAAGAGACGCTGAAAGAACTGATGGAACTGCAACAGAAGATGGGAGAAGAGGCTAGTCTTACGCCAGAGCATGCACAGGTGATAGCAAGCGAGATCATAGAGCGCATCACCAATGAGAAAAAGAAAGCTTTAAAATAATTTAGAATAAGAACAATGAGATCAAGAACAGCAACATGGTTTGAATGCAAGATCAGCTATGAGAAAGTCATGGAAGACGGTCTGCAGAAGAAAGTGATAGAAAACTACGTAGTTGACGCCCTGAGCTTTACAGAGGCAGAAAAACGTATTATGGAAGAGATGTCCAGCTATATCAGCGGTGAGTTCAAGGTGAAGGACATCAAGATTGCTCCTTATGGCGAGATATTCTTCAGTGACGAAGAGATGGCCGATAAGTGGTATAAGGCCAAACTACAGTTTATCACTATCGATGAGAAGACGGAAAAAGAGAAGCGCAGCAATGTGAACTACCTGGTTCAGGCCGGTACGCTGAACGGTGCCGTGAAGAACATCGACGAGGTAATGGGTGGCTCCATGATAGATTATGTCATTGCTGCTGTAGCAGAGACCACCTTAATGGATGTGTTCGAATATGGGAAAAGTCAGCAGGTTGACGCCAAGCCTGAATTCGAAGGATAAGAACTATGTACGACGTCAAAGGAAATCTGAAAGCGGTACTTGCCAAGTTACCACAGGGTGTTCGCCTTGTGGCAATCAGTAAATATCATCCCAACGAGTATATCGAGGCTGCCTATGAAGAGGGACAACGCATCTTCGGGGAGAGTCATGAGCAGGAATTACGCCAAAAGGTGGATTCGCTACCCAAGGATATCGAGTGGCATTTCATCGGTCATCTGCAGACGAATAAGGTGAAATATATCGCCCCTTATATCAGTATGATAGAAGCGGTTGACTCCTTAAAGCTTCTTCGTGAGATAGACAAGCAAGCCGCTAAGAATGAGCGGGTTATAGATGTGCTGCTGGAGCTTCATATCGCTGAGGAAGAAACCAAATACGGACTGGAGCCAGAGGCCTGCCGGGAACTCTTGGCAGATGGGGAATGGAGGTCGTTGAAGCATGTGCGCATCTGCGGATTGATGATGATGGCTTCTAATGTCGATGACGAGCAGCAAATCAGAAATGAGTTCCGGATTGCCAAGAACTTGTTCGATGAGCTGAAAGCCCAGTATTTCGCTGATGCTCCTTGGTTCAAAGAGCGTTCATGGGGTATGAGCCACGACTATCCGATTGCCGTAGAGGAGGGGAGTACTATGGTACGCGTCGGCACGAGCATATTTGGACCAAGAGTTTATTAATTCCTCATTTAAAAAAGTATTGTCCTCGCTGCATCGTGCCCCAATGGATGGCGTGTTGAGGACAGTGGTGATAACAAGCTAGACAGTTGGTACAACTGCCATCATGCTTCCAGTGTGGTGGCAGTCCTTCTATATCATCGACAGGACATAGCTTAGCACACAGCCCGCACTGTATGCACGCTTCTTCGTCCACCCAGAAATGCTTGTCGGTGATGAGATGCTTGTTGTAATAGCCCCCCAGTACATAAGTATAGGTAAACGGAATGGCACCTTTCACCAAATCTTCAATACCTCGTTGCCGGTTCTTGATGATTTCGCAGATTTTGGCCACTTTTCCCTTGGCAGCCTCTATTTTCTGCTGTTCCCGTTCGGGCGTATCGAGGTGGAGGAAAGAGAAACAGACATTCGATTCGGGCATCACCACAGCAAACCTGGCATCCGTCTTCATGCCTTTCTTGCCAAGTTCCTTGTCCAGAATGCGCATAGCATGTCCCATATTGTCACCACAGGTTGTTGCCGCATAGACGTAGCTCGATGGGGGAAGGATGAAAGAGGCGTTGCGGATAAATGTGCGGACGATACGGGGCGGTTGCCAGCCGTGAGTCGGGAAACAGAACCCCAAACGCTCGCCTTCTTGGAGCGTATATTGTAACTTACCCTTACGAAGTTCGTCAGGGATGTAAAGAAGCTGTTCGCCAGTGGCTTGAGCCAGTTGCTGAGCCATCCATTTGGTGTTTCCTGTACCTGAAAAATAGAAAATCATACGATGTCTCTCGTTATTTCGGGTGCGAAATTACGAAATTTTCCCATCATTTCTCTCTTTATTCCAGAAAAATGCTCCTATATCATATTTTTTTGCTACCTTTGCAGCGTTTTTTTGAAACATCATAATAAAAGAAGATATGAAAGCATTTGTTTTTCCCGGACAGGGAGCACAGTTTGTAGGTATGGGCAAAGACCTGTACGACAACAATGAGAAGGCAAAAGAATTGTTTGAGAAGGCTAACGAAATTCTCGGTTATAGAATTACGGACATCATGTTTGAGGGTACCGATGACGACTTGAAACAGACCAAGGTGACTCAGCCTGCCGTTTTCTTGCATAGTGTTATCAGCGCCATTTGCCTGGGTGACGCTTTTGATCCGAAGATGACTGCTGGGCACTCACTGGGTGAGTTCTCGGCGCTGACAGCTGCCGGTGCCTTGTCGTTTGAAGATGGTCTGAAACTGGTGTACGCTCGTGCTATGGCGATGCAGAAGGCTTGCGAGGCTCAGCCTTCTACAATGGCTGCTATTATCGGTCTGCCTGATGAGAAGGTAGAGGAAATTTGTGCCGCCATCAACCGCGAGGGTAATGTTTGCGTATGTGCTAACTATAACAACCCTGGTCAGCTGGTTATTTCGGGTGACATTGACGCCATCAACGAGGCTTGCGAGCAGTTGAAGGCTGCTGGTGCCAAGCGTGCACTGCCTTTGAAGGTTGGTGGTGCTTTCCACTCTCCACTGATGCAGCCTGCCAAGGACGAGTTGCAGGCCGCTATCGAGAAAACTGAAATCAAGGCTCCTAAGTGTCCCGTTTACCAGAACGTAGATGGAAAGCCTCATACCGATCCTGCTGAGATCAAGCAGAACCTGATTGCCCAGCTGACAAGCTCTGTTCGTTGGACGCAATGTGTACAGAACATGATTCAGGACGGTGCCGACGACTTCACGGAGTGTGGTCCTGGTAAGGCTCTGCGCGGCATGATTTCAAAAATCAACAAAGAGGTAAGTGCTCACGGAATAGAAGAAGAATAATCCATAAAACGATAAAACTGATGGAGAAAGTAATAGTCTATCAGGTATTTACCCGTCTTTTCGGCAATCGCAACCTGTCTCGTAAAGAGAATGGGACGGTTGCCGAAAATGGTTGTGGGAAAATGGCTGATTTCACACCTCAGGTGTTGAAAGAGATAAAGGAAATGGGCGTAAGCCATGTTTGGTACACTGGCGTGATACGTCACGCTACTCAGACGGACTATACCAGTTACGGTATTCCCAGGCAGCATCCTGCCATCGTGAAGGGTAAGGCAGGTTCGCCTTACGCTATTACGGACTATTACGACATTGATCCTGACTTGGCTACGGATGTGAAGCAACGCATGAAGGAATTCGAGGCGTTGGTAGAGCGTACTCATCAGGCGGGTTTGAAGGTGATTATCGACTTCGTACCCAATCATGTGGCACGTCAGTATCACTCTATCTGTAAACCCAAGAAGGTGAAAGACCTGGGTGAGACGGATTGTCAGGAACATGGCTTTGACCCTCAGAACAACTTCTATTATTGTCCTGGTCAGGGATTTGCTCCTTATTTTGACCTTTATCAGGGGGAGACAGAGCCATATCATGAAATGCCAGCCAAGGCAACGGGAAATGACCATTTTGACAATGCACCAGGTAGAACGGATTGGTATGAGACCGTAAAACTGAACTATGGCGTAGATTATTATGCTGGCAAGGTAGGTTGCTTCGACCCCATTCCCGACACCTGGCTGAAGATGACAGATATCCTCCTGTTCTGGGCGAAGAAAGGCATTGACGGTTTCCGGTGTGATATGGCGGAAATGGTGCCTGCCGAGTTCTGGCAGTATGCTACGTCGATAGTTAAGAAGAAACATAAGCACCTTGTCTTTGTGGGTGAGGTGTATAATCCTTATGAGTATCGCCACTATCTGGCTGCTGGTTTCGACTGGTTGTATGACAAAGTAGGCATGTATGACACTATGCGTGGTGTGATTTGTGGAAACGCTTCGACACACTCCATCACTCATGCTTGGCAACAGACGGACGATATTCGTGACCACATGTTGTATTTCCTGGAAAATCACGATGAGCAGCGTATTGCCAGCGATTTCTTCGCTGCTGATGCCAAGAAGGGTGTGCCCGCTATGATTGCATCACTGCTGATGCAACAGAATCCCTTTATGCTGTATGCCGGCCAGGAGTATGGTGAGCGTGGTATGGACAAAGAAGGATTTAGCGGACATGATGGTCGCACTACCATCTTCGATTATTGGAGCATTGACACGCTATGCAGGGCTGCCAGCAAGGAGCTCACCAGTGAGGAAAAGGCTTTGAAGGACATCTATACCAAGACCATGCAGTTGGCTTGCAAGGAGAAGGCCGTGTCGGAGGGTGTGTTCTTCGACCTGATGTATGTGAATCCGCAGCTGCAGCGCCAGTATGCTTTCCTTCGTCATGTGAAGGACGAACTGCTGTTCGTGGTTGTTAACTTCGACAGTGCTGATGCAACGATAGATGTGCATATTCCAGAGCATGCTTTCGACTATTTGCAGATGAAGGAGAAAAAAGCCATTGCCGTTGACTTGCTGACGAAAGAAAAGCTGGCAATGTCGCTGAAGAAGGACGGAGGAATCCGCATGGAGGTAAATGCCAACAGCGGGCGGGTGTGGAAAATCAAGCTGTAAAGATAAGGCTAACCAGTAAACTGGATGATATGAGTGACGATTTTATCTTAAACGAGCACAACAAGGAGGAATTCCCACCAGCTCATACGGCGGAACACCTGCTGAACCAGACGATGATACGACTCTTCGGATGCGAGCGTTCATATAATGCCCACATCGAGCGAAAGAAGAGTAAGATGAGCTTCTATCTGGATCATAAGCCCGCAAGACAAGAAGAGAAACAGATAGAGAAGGAGATGGAAAGGCTGATAGAAGAAGACTTGCCCGTAACTTTTGAGTTCTGTAAAATCAATGAACTGCCCAAGGAAATCTCGCTCGACCGTCTTCCTGACGGAGTGTCAGATACCATCCGCCTGGTACGTATTGGCGATTACGACGTGTGTCCTTGCATTGGCAAACATGTCCGTTCCACAGCTCAGATAGGCCGCTTTGAGATGCTGGGCACCAATTGGGACGAACACGATAAGTCATTCCGGGTTCGCTTCAAAATCATCGCTCCGTAAACGTCTTTTAGCTTAAAAGAATATCTTTGTTGCCTAAAAGGATTTTTTTCTGGCTTAGAAAGATACCTTCATGAAGACGGGAAGGTGGTCTGAGTAGGTAAGGTCGGACGTGTAATAGGACATACCCTTGAAAGCCTTGTCGTGGAAGATATAGTCGATGCGGACGGCTTTCTTGCCACCACGGAAGGTGCGCATCCATCCTGAGCCACACTCCTTGAAGCCATCCACCATATTGCCCAGCATGGTGTTATAGACGTATGAGTAAGGCACGTCGTTGAAGTCGCCGCAAAGAATAACGGGCTTGTCGCTATTCAACCTCTCTGTCGCTACGATGTTCGCCTGTGACGCACGGAACATCATTCCCAGCGTATAGTTGCCGAAAATGGCACTGAGCAGACGGCTTCCGCTGACATCGTAATTCTGATTCTCCAACTTTGCCGCACGATGCAGTGTGCCGCTGATGCCTGTAGTCTGGAGATGGACGTTAAACACGCGTATCATATGACCTTTCACGTCAATATCGGCCCACATGGCACTATTGTTGGTATAGTCAAAGAGAATGGGCTTACTGTTCTTGATGGGATAACGGCTGTAGATGACCATATCGTCGCGCCCCACAGCCATATAAGGGAAGTAGTCCTTGTAACTGTCGGAGTTTTTCTTGTCGCCACTGACATTCTGATACTCCTGCATGCAACAGATATCCACTTTCTGACGACGCATCTCTGCTAGGATGTCAAGAGCCATGAAGCCCGAAGTCTCGCGATTGAATGCTGCCACGTTATAGGTGGCAATCTTCAAACCGGCACTCGCCTCTACATGTTCATCGATGGAGCGAATTTGGACGAGTGTTCCTATATAGGGAATACAGCATGCAATGGTGGCAACGGGGATAATCAGCATCAGCCAACGACGACGAATCATCCAATAGAAACAAAGCAGGATGTTGGCAATAATCAGTAGCGGGAGTACATAGACCAACATGGCACGTGCAGTATTGCCAATAGGTGACACGTCGCCTCCGTAAAGGGCTACTATCGTAAATATGGTGACGATGATCTGGACGATGAGAAACATCATGGCCATATACTTGTAAACAGCTAATTTTCCCATAGTGTCTTGTCTGTGTTATCTAAGTTTACTCATGAACGTATTTTTGAACAGTATCCAACAGGTCTTCCACACGGAAAGGCTTTGCCATAAACTCGTCGCAACCGGCTTCGCGGGCTTCACGGATGTTGTCGTCGAAGGCATAGGCGCTAAGTGCTACCACGGGAATATCCGGATTCACTTCCTTGATGATGCGGGTGGCATCCAGTCCGCTCATGTCAGGCATACGAATGTCCATTAGTACCAAGGCAGGATGCTCATCCTCGCTATAGGTTACTGCCTCAATACCGTTCTTGGCACGTAGCAGACGGTAACGCTTGGCAAGTACTATGCGCACCAGTTCGTAGTTGGAATCTTCGTCTTCTGCCACTAGGATAAGGGGAGCTTTTGTCATATCCGTCTTCGTATCCACACGAATGGTACGCGAATTGGTGGTGACACGGCTGTCTTTCTTCATGCCTCCTATAGTTCCTTGGAATGGGAGGATGAATCGGAAAGTGGAGCCAGCACCTAATTTGGAAGTACAGCTGATAGTGCCTCCCAGCTTCTCTACGATAATCTTACACAGAGCGAGTCCTAGTCCATAACCGTTCTGTTTTTCTGCATCGCGTGAAACATAAGTTTCAAAAATATGCTTCTGGTCTTCGGAGGAGATGCCAGAACCTGTGTCAGATACATAGAATTCTACCTCCTGACCATCGTTTATCAGGCGGTATCCATAGGTGATAGTTCCTCTTGATGTATGTTTTAGCGCATTACTAATAAGATTTGAAAATACCTGACTGAGACGGTTGACATCTGTGTTTAGCGTAACATTCATGTTCGGCTTGGTCCATTGCAACTGAACGGTTTCTGGACAGCGGAACTTGAAGATGTTCTGCATGCTGCGACACAACTCATTCAAGTCGGTCATGTTTTTCTTGATAGACAATTCACCAGCCTCTACACGTGACAGATCCAGGACCTCGTCGATAAGGGCCAGCAGACGGGCATTGTTGCTCTCAACAATTTCCATATACTTCATGCGTTCCTCTGCCGAGTCTGTTTCAGCCATAATGCGTGCAAAGCCTTCAATAGCATTCAGTGGTGTGCGGATTTCGTGGCTCATGTTGGCAAGGAAGAGAGACTTCATACGACTGGCCTTCTCGGCCTTGTCGGTTTTCTCCTCATATTCGGAGAGTTTCTTCTTTGCCACACTTAGCTCTAATTCTACAGCTTGTCGTTTTGCGTTGGCCTCTGCAATTTTTTGCAGCAGTATTTCTCTTTCGTTCGAATTCATTGTTTAAATTCTCTTTGAAAAATATGTAATCCTTCTAAAAAGTACAAAACCTTGGCAAAGATAACAAAAAAAATCAATATAAGGATATTTTTTAGAAAAAATAACGAAAGATTTTTTGAAAACAAAACATAGGTCAAGCGCGCTTCGCTTTCTCCCATGTTCCTGCGTGTTGGTGGCTTTTCAGATAAGATATTCCATAAAATACGTTCAGGTTCATGAAAAGGAAATAGTAGGGCACATAGAGCAGTTTGCTCTTCTTGCCGTGTTGTTCCATATAATATCCACAGAATGCTGCAAGATAGAAAATAACCTGTAGAATCCAGAGTAGGGTATAGATGGTTCCTGCGTTCATAAATACTAACAATACATTCAGTGGTATTAATGCCATAAGGGCAAATGGGGTGATGGTCCATCGTAACACCCGATGGGACACAAACTGGAAAGCTACTATGAATCTGCGGAAGGGGTTCATCATGTTGCGTAACCACCATGAACTTTGAAGTCCTCCGGCTGCTATGCGACGCTTGCGCTTTGATTCCTCGTGAAGGTCTGCCGAACCATATTCCATCGCGTAGGCTTCTGGTGCATAGGCGATACGGTATCCTTGGTCAACCATTCGCATTGACATGACAAAATCATCCAATAATGCGTTTTCCGGCATCGGGGTGTACAAGGCTGTTCGAATAGCATTCAACTCGCCTGCAGCACCCATTGTTGAGTAGAGCTCGCTGTCAAGCATTTTCAAAGTGCTCTCGTAACGCCAATAGAGTCCTTCTCCCTGAGCAGCCGTCTTGCCGTCTTGACGTACTAGGATACGCTTTTCTCCGGCTACACAGCCTACTTTTGGATCTTGGAAAAGAAGAATGATGTTCCGCAATGACTCTCTGTTTACCAATGTATTAGCATCTGTCATTACAGTGATTTCCGAAGTCACTTTGCTGAGGCCATGATTCAGTGCCGCTGTCTTTCCACGACGCTCTGGGCGATAGACAATCTCTACATCTTCGTATGTCTTCAACAGGTTGTTGGTGTTGTCTGTTGACCCGTCGGTCACCCACATAATGTGAAGTTTGTTCTTCGGGTAATCCAACTGTCGGGTGTTCTCCATTTTCATCTCTACGACGTCTTGCTCGTTGAAGGCGCAGACCAGGAACGTCACGTGGGGTAGGGAGTCTTCCTGAGGCATAGCCAATGGAGCGGCTTTCCCCTTGAAAAGTCTTTTGAGTTTAACGAGCAGCCATAACAACACTCCGTATCCTACATAGGTGTAAACCACGAGGAACAGGCAAATCCAGAAAAGGACTTTCAGTGTTGTCATGACTGCCCGATATTATGCATTTGTTTCTATCTCCTTCTCCTCCTGCATGTCTATGAACTGACGGTCTTTGTCGTAGAATTCATATTGCAGGAAGGCAAGTTTCTGCGATGGTACGATGCGTACGCCCATACCATATTTCATCTGCCATTTGAGTTTCAGCGATACGAGGCCTTGGTTGATATAGGCGGCCACGTAAGGATGAACGTGCAAATAGAACTTATGAATGCCTATCTTGTTGACTAGGTTGTCAATTTTGCTCTCTAACTGATCCGTAAATAGGATAGACGACCTGATTTTGCCCTTTCCAAAGCATGTAGGGCATGTTTCTTCTACATTGACATCCATTGCCGGACGTACACGTTGACGCGTAATCTGCATCAGTCCGAATTTTGATAGTGGCAGGATGTTATGGCGTGCTCTGTCTTTCTCCATGTTCTTACACATGCGTTCATAGAGCAGTTGACGGTCTTCTGCCAGATTCATGTCGATAAAGTCAACTACGATGATGCCGCCCATGTCGCGCAGTCGTAACTGACGGGCTAATTCGTCGGCAGCACCGAGGTTCACTTCCAGTGCGTTGGCTTCCTGACCGTTTTCTGAGCGAGTACGATTCCCTGAGTTCACGTCAACAACGTGCATGGCTTCCGTGTGTTGGATGATGAGGTAGGCTCCGCGTTTGTAGTTGACAGTCTTTCCGAATGAAGACTTAATCTGCTTTGTGACGTTGAAGTTGTCGAAAATAGGCACTGTTCCCTTATACAACTTCACAATGTCTGTCTTGTCCGGAGCAATCAGTGATACGTAGTCGCGAACCTGTTGATAGATGCTTTCGTCATTCACATGAATACCGTCATAGGTCGGGTCAAACAGGTCGCGTAGCATCGCTACGGCACGGCCTGTCTCCTCGAAACACAACTCAGGTGTCTTGGTGGCCTTCTGAACCTTTGTGATAGCATCTTCCCAACGTTTTACCAACACTTTCATTTCTGCATCCAGTTCTGCTACGCGCTTGCCTTCGGCACTTGTACGTACTATCACGCCGAAGTTCTTGGGGCGTATGCTCTGGACGAGTTGTTTCAGTCGGGTGCGTTCCTCGCCTTTTTTGATTTTAGAAGAAACCGAAACTTTATCTCCAAAAGGCATAAGCACCATGTATCGTCCAGCAAAACTCAGGTCGCACGTCAGACGCGGACCTTTGGTGTTGATGGGCTCCTTTACTACTTGCACCAGTATTTCCTGGTCTTTTTTCAACGTGTTCTGTACGCTGCCTTCCTTGGGGAGGTCGGGTAGTCGAGTGGCCTTGGAAATGGGGTAAAGTTTCTTTTTGTCGCTCTGTACCTGTTTCAGATACTTTTCATACGAGCTGAATTGAGTTCCTAAGTCCAGATAATGCAAGAAGGCATCGCGCTCAGAGCCTACCTCGACGAAGCAGGCGTTCAGTCCGGGCATCAGTTTTTTTACCTTGCCCAGATAGATGTTGCCGACGGAGTAGCTTGCCTCTTCGCGCTTCTCGTTCTGGTATTCCACCAGGTTCTTGTCTTCGAGAAGGGCAATGGAAATCTCTTTCGGCTGCACATCGATAATTACTTCGCTTGTCATTTCTTCTTGTCTTCTTGACGTTAGGGTTACTTAAAAAAGCAAAAGGGGTGTGCCGATTGACTCGGCAACACTCCTTTCATTTCTCTCTGCTTGCGTCACCAAGAGCTTACTTGCTCTTATGACGATTCTTGCGCAGTCTCTTCTTACGCTTGTGAGTAGCCATCTTGTGGCCCTTCTTCTTTTTTCCGTTTGGCAT